>OIXW01000005.1_pt1 | contig 69175 bp, 68 predicted proteins | sample 1587951 | NCBI WGS metagenome assembly OIXW01 (sample SAMN03283239) | human gut metagenome | biome: human-associated habitat; material: feces | host: Homo sapiens | place: Peru | collected 2012
TACATGATTATCATACTACAATCAGATCATAAAAACAGGTGGAAGATTATGCCGTCACAAAAGGCATATTTTCCACCTGTTTATTAATTTAATTTGCGGTTTCATTAGTTTTTATTATGGGTAGAGTTTGCGGTTTAACACTGTATAATTTTTATTAGATTGTCCTTTTACTTTCTTACCAAAATCAAATTGATCGATGTATTTTATCTCATTAATATCTGAATAACAAATGCTTTCTTCATTACATAATGGTGCCTTTATTGAAATCTTTTTATTATCATAATTGACCACCGGTTCAGACTGAAAATCTACTATAGTAAAAGCAATTATCATAATAGGAAAAATAAGAATGAAAGCAGAAATTAATTTGCTCATTTTTTTTGACATTTTCTAACGCCTCCGGTAACAAATTTTGCGGGTCTCAATGTATTGGTCTTCGTATATCAGTCAGTCACATTTGCACATATTGACTTTAAATTAAGCGTGAACTATAATAATTGTGAACGATGGAACAACCAGTAAGCGGTTGTCCTTGGGTTTTATATGATTGAAATAACTATCTCAAACTTTTCCTGAGGCTGAGGTAGTTTTTTTTGCACTATTATCTATAATGATAAGAAGTAACTTTACAATGATTCCTATAATAGACACAATAAATGCTAACGATGTTAACACCACCATGATTGTTTCATATGTTGTCATTGCGCATCACCTCCGTTTTTCAGATTTTCCCAAAACTTCTAGGAATGTGAATTTCGAAGGATTGCGTACCTTCGTCATGACGACCAAGGATAACCACCTACCGTATACGGTTGTTCCACATAAGAATTATAGTATATAAGCATATAACTGTAAGCGACAAATTATATAGTGTACCTAAAAAGGACGATTAAATCACATTTTCGATTTAATCGTCCTTTATGATTATTCCGCTTTGGTTGATCACTTATTCTGACTAGGTTGACCAAGTGTTCCGATACTTTTGACCAACTAACCAATTTAATAAAATTCCGGCGGGATTGACCAACCATTCCGATGAACCTGACCACCCAAAAATCTTGACTGTAAAAAGTATATCCAGGATTGTTTTCGTTTATCTGTTTCTCATTGACTTAGAAGAGAGATGGAAGCAGAAAGGAAGTATTCGAAGAGGTGGAGAAGAAAACACTAAGACCACTCCCTGAATTTCCTTTTGAGGTATGTCACTGGTTTTATTCAAGAAAGGTACAGTTTAACTGTCATATCGCTTATAAAAAAGAACTGGTATTCAGTTCCATATGAATATGTAGGCAAGATGGTAGACATTAAGGTGACTGAGACCACATTGACTACCTATTATCAGAATAAGCGTATTAATGTACATAGGGTGTTTCCAGATTACGTTATAAATAAACTCCACAAATAATCATGATATGCCAGAGTCTGTCAAAGTAACAGAATGGGATGATGAGCGCATAAAGAAAATAGTAGACATACTCTACTATTCTAATAATTCTAAAACTCTTTTTTGAATAATTTCTTCCAAATATTTGAGTCTTTTTCTAGGTAATCGATATTTATAATGACTTTCAAACTTGAAACCTATTAATTTTCTTAGTTTTTCTTTTTGTCTTTTTGTCATACGTGGTTTTACAAAAGCAATAAAATCTTGATATGTTGCAGGAAGTCTTGTTTGGATGTATTGATTAATATTCTTAAAATCATCCTCCATAGCATAACAAAGAAGTGATAATCCATTATCAAAAATAGGCGCACATCCCACAATTTTATTTGATTTATTATCAATTAAAAAACCAAAGTTACCAAAATGACGATCTTCATTTAAAATCACTGCATCAAAAACAAGCATATCTAATAATTCTTGATAATAGCTTTCACCTAGTTTTTTATAATAATCAATAACTGATTCTATTCCACCTGTTTTAATAATTCTTCCAACTGGAATATAAGATACATTTTCATTTGTGAAAAGTAAACATGTTGAACAAAGCTTCCCTTTCCATTTAGAAAGTCCATAATCTACATAATGTAAATCCATTGTTTTGGCAATTTGTGAAGCATAATATTCACTATAAGGTTCTAAGCCACTATTCGCAAATCCTTCTGTTCCTGATTTATAAAGAAGAATATTATTTTTTATTCTTCTCCATGATTTTGCTAGCATCCCATTTGTTGTAAATTCAGGTGATGATCTAAATGAAGTTCTTGTATAACTTCCATATCCTGTAAAAGCAATGGAAGCAATATTTGTATTAAAAGAATTATGATAAAGATTTTTATCTTTAAATAAGTCTTTACAATTTTCTTGCACAACACAATAACTATCATTCAATGATAAGCCTTGACATATATCAATAATACCTTTTGTATCTTTTTCATTTAACCCTAATCGAGATAAAAAATTAGAAACATAGGCTCTATTTCTAGGAATCGTCCTTTTTTGAAGCCATTTTTTTAATCCTTCATTACTTAATTCTAAGTCTAATGGTAAAAGATATTGTAAATTTTGATTAACAGTATTAATTAAAACTTCTAATCCATCATTTGTATTTTTCATAGAAAAATACAATAAATCATTATCATACTGTTTTAAAATATAATTCATGAAAAACACATCCTTTCAAAAAATAATTATCTAATAATTTCCATCCATTTTACCTCATCTTTGAAGTAAAAAAATAGCGATTTTTAGGTAGTGACACCCTTTCATATAGGCGACATCCACGTAAATCGCTATTTTTTGATTCTTTAAAATATCTTAAAAAATGTTTATTTCATCGGCTTTTTTGATGATATCCATTTTAACTCTTAATTTGGTGGAGGCGGGGGGAATCGAACCCCCGTCCAAAAGCCGTCCCATATCAGGTGTCTACAGTTTATCTTATTGAATCAATTTAAGTATGTTACGATCAATAAGCAATCTTTCGCATACCGATTTCTAATTAGTTTTCATGAATATAGTCAGAACATCCTATATCCCTTATCTTACAGGTTATGTTACAGACTCTAAAGGTGTAAGCGCAGATAGGTCTGCATTCGCAAGTCTATGTCGACTATTAAGCGAAAGCGTAATTTGTTCTGTTTCCAGATATTTGTTTGTGCATGTAACGTTTGCCAACGACTGCTGCCTGATTCAAACTGACCCCTGTCGAATCCAAGACGCCCCCATTAATAAGCGCGTTTGAGAGCTTTCTCAATATCGCGCTTAGCATCTTTTTCTTTTAAATCATTACGCTTGTCATAAAGCTTCTTACCTTTTGCGAGAGCTATTTCTAGTTTTGCTTTTGAGGTATTGAAGTAAAGCTTTGTAGGAACGATTGTTAAACCATCCTCACGAACCTTCTTCTCTAGTTTACTAATTTCTTTCTTATGAAGCAATAGTTTTCTGATACGTCTAGGTTCATGATTAAAGATATTTCCATTCTCATAAGGGGCAATATACATATTCTCAATAAAAGCTTCATGGTCTTTAATTCTTACAAAACAGTCCTTAAGGTTAGCACTGCCTTTACGAATAGACTTGATTTCAGTACCTTTTAATTCAATACCTGCTTCAAAAGTTTCTAGGATAAAATAATCATGATATGCTTTTTTGTTATTTGAGACTATTTTCATATACATTACCTTCTTGTACGAAATTTTCTTTTCTTCTTTCTATGACTTCCAGCTTTTACAAGCTCGAAGTCAATTGTCTTTTCTAGCTTATTTGCTTCAGTCACTCTGACTTTTACAGGATCACTCATCTTGAACATACGTCCAGTATGTTCACCGATAAGAATAAGATTCTTTTCATCATAAGCATAATAATCATCTGTTAAGGAAGTCATATGAACAAGACCTTCAATGGTATTAGGAAGTGATACAAAGAATCCAAAACTTGTAATAGAAGAAATATAACCATCAAATACCTCACCAACATGATGAGACATAAATTCAGCTTTCTTCATATCTTCTACTTCACGTTCAATATCAATCGCAATTCTTTCACGATTAGAAGACTGTTCAGCAAGTACTGGAATCATTTCTTCAAACTCATTCATTCTAGAATAATCATTCTTGAATAAGTAAGTTCTAATCAAACGATGTACCAATAAGTCTGGATAACGTCTAATAGGTGATGTGAAGTGTGTATAGAATTCATCCGCAAGACCGAAGTGTCCAAGACATTGTGCATCATAACGTGCTTTCTGCATTGATCTTAATAATAATGTAGAAATAATATCATGCTCAGGTGTTCCCTTAGATTCTTCAATCATACGTGCTAATTCATGAGGGTTGATCTTTTCAAGAGACCCATGAATAGTATAACCCAAAGGCTTCGCAATGGAAACAAATTGTTGTAACTTCTCTTTCTTAGGATACTCATGTATACGATAAATGAAAGGTACATCCATCCATTTAAAGTGTTCAGCCACTGTTTCATTGGCACATAACATGAACTCTTCAATAATATGATCACTCTCACCACGATTTCTTAAGACAACATCTACAGCACGTCCTTTATCATCTACAAGAACCTTTGCTTCATCCACATCAAAGTCAATCGCACCACGACGATCTCTCTTCTTTCTTAAGATAGCAGCTAATTCTCTCATATTAAAGAATAACTCAACAGCATCACTGTATTTCTTCTTTAGTCCTTTATGACCTGCAAGAATTGCATTCACATTGTTGTAAGTCATACGATGAGAACTTCTAATAACAGTAGGGTAGATATTATGATCTACAACCTGACCTTTATCATTGATTTCCATAATACAGCTGATTGCATAACGGTCCACACCTTCATTAAGTGAACAGATCCCATTAGATAACTTATGAGGTAGCATAGGAATCACTCTATCTACAAGATAAATAGAAGTCCCTCTTCTAATCGCTTCCTTATTTAATTCAGTTCCTTCATTCACATAGAATGAAACATCTGCAATATGAACACCTAACTGATAATTCCCATTATCCAATTTCTTTAAAGAAATCGCATCATCTAAATCTTTGGCATCATCACCATCAATAGTCACAATCTGCCAATCTCTAATATCTAAACGATTAGGAATATCACTTGGATCAATAGATTGAGGAATAGACTCAATCTCATCATAGACTGCCTGTGGGAAATCAATATCTACATCATACTTATTTACAACAGATAAGATATCTACACCAGGATCATTCTTATGACCAATAATCTTAACAATATCACCCTTTAAATAAGGCTTATACTTCTTAATCTCTACAACAACCTTATGTCCAGGCATAGCACCATGAGCATGGGCTTCATCTACATAAATCCAATCAGTGAACTTAGGATCATCAGGCATGATGATGAGTTCTCTTCTACCTTTTCTAACTAATCCAACAAGTCTTGTCATACCACGCTTAATGATCTTTACAACACGTCCTTCAGGTTTTCCTCTATAGACAGTTGTTTCTATCATTACTTCATCCTGATCAAAAGCACCATTGAGGTTCTTACTATTAATATAGTATTCAGTCTCTTCATCAACCTTTACAAAACCAAATCCCTTTTTATTTAAACTCAAAACACCTTTTAAATAATGGAAATCATCAATCAAATGATAGTTATTATGATTATCTCTAATCACTTCACCATCTTCTTCTAATCTATTCATAAGCTTCACAAATGCGATATATTCTTCAGTAGAATCATAATGTAGTGCACCTGCAAGAGCATCTATTCTTCTATCTTTTAAGTCTTTATTCTTTAATAATTCTAAAACATCTTCTCTCATATATTCACCTCCAACAAAAGAAAAGAGGCACTCATAAGTGCCCCTTTATTATTATCCTGCCATTTTAATAAGAATTGCGATAACAAAGAATGCAATACCTAGTCCTACAGTAATACGTGTAAGAACTAAATCCACACCTCTTTCTTTTTGCTGTGCAAAAAGATTAGAGCTCTGACCAGTTAATGCATTAACAATACCATCAGTTTTTCCCGTTTGTAAAAGACACACAATAATTAGGGCTATAGAAACAATGATCAAAAGTACTTCTAACATTTTTCCTGCCTCCTTCTCTTTTAGACTTTTTCTACATTAGCGAATAAATAATATCATAAAAATATATTGATTACAACACCTTTATTTGTTCACACCATTGTTGTAATCAAGGGATACAACACTAAAACGATTATTCTTTTCTATAAGTGTTACTTTTACGTTAATAGTTTGATAATTGTAATAGAAATTCTTTTTATTGAATGTGATCTCTAATCCTACATCTGTATATTCATAATCCTCTAAACCACTTAATGTGACATCTGATGCTCTTGTATAGTTCACTTCATATGTTGTCACTTCATCAAGATTTGTTTTATTCGCTATCATATCATTCACATTCGCATAATAGCTAGACTTCGCAAACTCTTCAAAGTTATCTAAACGATCACTATAGAAATACTGTGCACCACCAATTTCATCTTTCTTCTTATTAGAAATAGTAAAGAAATCAATCGCAAACAATGCTGCAACATTCTGACATGTATTTCTCTTTGTATGAGATGCTTTAATATCTTCATGCACTGACTTCATTAAAGAAGTAGGATGATTAGGCATATCATAAGTAACCACAGGTGTATTCACAACTGGCTTTTTATCATTATGCGTATGATAAATAAATACACCACTTACCGCAATCACAGCACATAAGAACCCAATAAGAATATATTTTACATGATGTCTCTGGGCTATCATTAAATATGTCTTAGATTCTTTGATCTTTGGTAAATCATCTCTTTTTAAGAATATATTAATGATTGTAAGAACTGGCTTATATTTACGTGAAATCATATTCGTATATTCTACGAATATTTCAAATACAAGTAATAATAACCCAAATAATAGAAGTGATGCAGTTACACTATATATATGGATAAATGAACAGATAGAGAATAATGCGGTCGCAATATATAGGATAAGAACACTCTTAGTCTGTCCTAGTTCTAGAGAGAACATCAACTTATGATGTAAGTGTCCTTTATCTGCTTCATCAAAACGCTGATGATGTACTTTACGTCTAATAATCGCAATGAGTGTATCCATAATAGGTACTGCGAGTACGACAATAGGTGCCCCTAAAGTAAAGAATGTAGAGGTCTTAAATCCAAAACCTAATAATGAGATTACAGCTAACATGAAGCCAATAAATAAAGCCCCACAATCCCCCATGAATATTTTTGCAGGATGGAAGTTAAATATTAAAAATCCTCCAATGGCTCCTGCAAGTAAGAGTGTTAATGAAGTGATATCTGTACGTCCATAATGAATAGAGATAAGTCCTGTAGTAATTAATACAATCATGGATATACCACCACATAAACCATCTAATCCATCAATGAGGTTGACTGCATTGGTAATACCTACAATCCATCCTAGAGTAACTATTAAGGCAATAGAATAAGAAAGAATAGTAGGAATATAAGGAATAGTAAATCCCTTTAAAGAAATACCACCATAAAATATGACGATAAGTGCTGCGGCGACTTGTCCAAGAACCTTCATCTTTGGAGGAAGATCATGAATATCATCATATAAGCCAAATAAGAAGACAATCAAACCACCTATTAATATAGAGTTGATCTGATTATCTGTTTTAAGGAATACCATTGCCCCTATAAGGAATGCCACATAGATAGCATATCCACCTGTACGAGGAATAATACCATGATGTACAGTTCTATTATTTGTATGGGCTATTATACCCATTTCCTTTGTGATTTTACCGATAAAAGGGGTTAAGATGACTGATATAATGAATGTCACACAGAACGCTAATATATTATTGAGTGTCATAGCTGCCTCCTTATTATGCTCATTATATATCAAATAGAAAGTATGTGCAAAACAATGAAATCTACCGCAAATCAAATCAATTACTGTATAATATAGATAGAGCAAATTTATACCAATTAAAATACATGTTGTTTTTATTGGTATAAATGATATAATGTTATCGGAAAATAAAAATAGGAGGATTTATTATGCATCGCTTAGGAATTTCAGTTTATCCTGAAAAATCAACTCAGAAAGAAGTTTATGATTACTTAGAACTTGCTGCTAAGTATGGCTTCTCAAGAATCTTTACTTGTTTATTATCAGTGAATGATCCAAAAGAAAAGATCATGAAGGACTTTGGAGAATTCATGGATAAAGCACATTCTTTAGGTTATGTTGTTGCAGTAGATACTAACCCAGAAGTATTTAAACATTTAGGTGCTACTTATAGTGATTTAAAACCATTCCATGATATGGGTGTAGATATCATCCGTTTAGATGGTTCATTTGGTACTACAGGAGATATCCAGGTTACTAGAAACCCTTATAATATTCAGATTGAATTCAACGGTTCTATGGACCAGGGTGTTGAATTATTATTAGAACAGGGTGGAAACAAAGATCAGGTTATTATCTGTCATAACTTCTTCCCAGAAAGATATTCTGGTTTAGACTGGAACTATTTCGTTAACTTCAATGCTTACTGGAAATCATTAAATCTTCATACAGCTGCATTCGTATCAAGTAACCAGCCACATACACATGGTCCTTGGAATGTATTCTGTGGATTACCAACAGTAGAAATCTTAAGAGGTCTTCCAATTGATTTACAGGCTCGTTTAATGCTTGCAACTGGAGATGTTGATGATATTATCATCGGTAACGCTTATGCTTCAGAAGAAGAATTAAAAGCTTTATCAGAAGTTGATTACCAGAGCATCTGCTTCAAGATTGATGAAGTAGAAGGTTTATCAGATATCGAAAAGGAAATCATTTATGATTACTATCCACACTGGGATCGTTATGATCATTCTTCATTCTTCTTACGTTCATCTGGAAGCAGAGTAAAGTATAAGAATGAAAGCATCCCACATCGTGAAACAGAACAGAAGATGTTCCATCGTGGTGATGTATTAATCGTTAATGATAACTTAGCTCATTATCGTGGTGAATTAGAAATCGCTTTAAGAGATATTCCAAATGATGGTGAAAGAAACCTTTGTGGTCATGTAAAAGAAGAAGAAATGATGTTCTTAGACATGATTGAACCAGGTCACTATTTCAAAATTATTAAATAATATATGAGGCTATGTGCATGATGCATATAGTCTTTTTTAAATGTTCTATATTACCACTTTTATCATGAGATACAGTGTTTTTTCATATCTAGGAAACGCCTTTCACAAATAGGAAGAATCAAGTTCTTACTCTTATTTTAGATTAGAATAGAAATATATAGGAGGGAAAAGAGTATGAGTTTTCCAAAGAATTTTTTATGGGGTGGCGCTGTTGCTGCCAATCAATGTGAAGGAGCCTGGTTAGATGATGGTAAAGAACCTAATGTCACTGATGTCATGGTAGGTATTGGTTCTAAGGATCCTGGTATTAAATGGAATGAAGAAACAAAGAAATATGAAATGTGCTTAGATCCAAATAAAGCATACTTAAGTCATGAAGCCATTGACTTCTATCATAGATATAAAGAAGACCTAAAGTTAATGGCTGGTATGGGCTTTAATTGCTTTAGAACATCTATTGCCTGGGGTAGAATCTTCCCTAATGGGGATGAAGAAACACCTAATGAAAAAGGTTTAGCTTTCTATGATGATATGATTGAAACAATGTTGGAACTTGGTATGGAACCAGTGATCACATTAAGTCATTATGAAACACCTCTACATCTTATTACTGAATACGGAGGATGGAGTAATCGTAAATTGATTGACTTCTGGAAACGTTATGTCACTACAGTATTTAAGAGATATAAAGGTAAAGTAAAATACTGGCTTACTTTTAATGAAGTCAATAATATGATGATCAACCCACTTGTTGCTGGTGGAGTATTAACTATTGATAATCCAAAAGATCCAAGTGATCCTATTGGTTCTACAACTGAAAAAGATAAGTGGCTTGCTTACTATAATATCTGTGTAGCTAATGCCTGGACAGTTAAACTATGCCGTGAGATTGATAAGGATGCACAGGTAGGATGTATGTTAACATGTTCATCTGTCGCAACATATCCATATGATTGTAATCCTGATAATGTCTTTGGGGCATATAATACAGTAAGATTAAATAACTTCTATTTTGGTGATGCTTTCTGTTTAGGAGAAATCCCTGGTTATGTAAAACGTGTATGGAGAGAACATGACTGTGCACCTGAAGTAAGAGAAGATGAATTACAGTTAATAAAAGAAAATACAGTGGCTTTCTTCTCATTCAGTTATTATCGTTCTACTACATATGATCAGTCTGTTGGTATGGATGGTAATACAGGTGGATTAAAAGGACGTGCTAATCCATTTGTAAAGGAATGTTCACCAGAACCTTGGTGCTGGCCAGTTGATCCAAAAGGTATCCGTTATGTTATGAATATCTTATATGACCGTTATCATTTACCACTCTTTATTGTAGAAAATGGTATTGGTTTAGATGAAAACCTAGATGAAACAGGACATATTCATGATGAATATAGAATGTATTACATCAAGGAACATTTAAAATATGTTCATGAAGCTATTCTAGATGGTGTTGAATGTATGGGTTACTTATATTGGGGACCTATTGATGTAGTTTCTGCAGGTACTGGAGAAATGAAGAAACGTTATGGTTTTGTCTATGTAGATCGTTTTAATGATGGACATGGAACACTTGAAAGAAAACTTAAAGATTCTTATAAAGAATATAAAGAAATCATTGAAACAAATGGAGACTCTATTCTTCATCCTTAAGAATTGTATTACTGATCTGGCGTGATTCTGTTAATTGCGCCAGTTTTATTTTATGTTCATAATTTTTATCATAATGAACCTGGAAAAAACATGAATACAATATATCCATTAATAGATGAATACTCTCTAGAGATGTATAAGCACCAATCTTCTTATAAGACTTTTCTCTTGTAGATACATAGAGTGAAGCATTCGCAAGATGGGATAAATCATTCTCCCCAATACTTGTCAGGGCAATCATAGGAACACCATTATTATGTAGTACTTCAGCTGCATCTAATAAAGGTTCAGTCTGTCCTGAATAGGAAACAAAGATACAACAATCATCCTTAGGTATCATGAGTGCTTCTGGTAACAAGTGTCCATCTGTATAAGTTCTTGCATCTACACCTATTCTTCTGAACTTAAATACAAGTTCTTCTGCCGCATAACAAAGATTCGTAATAGCCATGACATGAATACGTTTGGACTTTAAAAGGATATTAACTGCTTTTTGTAATGTATCAGGATTAATAAGAGAGAGTGTATCTTCTACACTTTCCTGATGTAACTGTCCAATCTTATGCGCAATATTAATAAATGAATCGTTTTCATCAAAAGGTGTATTGGCATCAATATTATTAAAGTGACTATTCAAGTATCGTATTTCTTTTAGATAGTCTTTCTTAAAATCATTCCATCCAGAATAACCTAACTTCTTTGCGATACGCACAAGAGTAGAAGGGGTCGTATCTGTTTTATCTGCAATATAAGTTGTTGAGTAGTTTTCTATTTTTTCTTTTTCTTCTTCTATAAACTTGATTACATCTCTTTCATTATATGAGAAATGGGTTTCATAGATCTTTTCTGTAAGTAACATACAATCACCTCATCTCTATTCTAATCTTTCTATCATATGTATCGCAAGAAATCTTGATTTTATATATAATGAATAACGGAGGTTGATTTTACATGAATATAAATGAAGGAGCAAGAATAGTTGTAGAAGACTGGCTCCATCTTACAAAAGATAATCTTGTTTATTTTGTGACAGATGAAACAAAACTCAAAGAAGCAGATGCTTTCTTAAAAGCATGTGATCATGTAGGGGCTCATTGTAAGGTTGTACAATTAAAATCACATGAAATACAAAATGGGAAAAGCATAGATGATTTAAAATGGGAAATGGCTAAAGCAGATGCGATAGTAGGGGCAACTAATTATTCATTTATTACGACTGATGCCGTGAACTATGCACTCTCTAGAGGTGCACAGTTCTTATCTATGCCTATGTCTACAAATAATGGTGAATCAATATTTGAACAGGAATTCTTAAAAATGGATCCTGATGAAGCCACAATGTTAGGTATGCCGATGTTCTGGGAATTACGTGATGCAAAAACAATACATGTCACTACTAAACGTGGTACAGACCTCACCTTTGATATCACAGATCGTTTTCCAGGTATCTTCCATGGTTCTCTATGGGAAGTAGGAAAATGTTCTTCTTCAAGCTTTGAAATCTATATACCACCAGTAGAATATCATACAAATGGAACACTTATATTAGATGGATCAATGGGATATATAGGAATAGTGGATAATCCAGTAGAAATTAAAATAGAAAATGGTTATATCACTTCTATAGAAGATACTGAAGATGGACGTAAACTGAAAGAATATTTAGAATCTTTTGATGATCTAGAAATGTATTGTGCCGCAGAATTTGGCATTGGGTTAAATACAATATCTAAGTGTCGTGGAGCCAGCTATATTGAAGATGAATCTGCTTTTGGTACATTCCATATTGGATTTGGTAGAAATCTTGCCTTAGGAGGCAGTCATAATGCCCGTGGACATTTTGATTTAGTGACACATAATCCAACAATTATAGTAGATGATAAGGTCATTATGAAAGATGGTCATGCCAAGGCAATCCAGCCGATTGAATGGGGAGTATTATAGTACTCCTCTTTATTTTTGTTCAAATATCATAAAGTGTAAGGGCACACAATTTGTATTTTGGTGAAATTATGTGTTTATCAATTTGCATATAGCGACATTTATTGGTATAATTATTTTATCATTTTACGAAGGAAGAGGAAAAACATATGAATGATGCTATTAAACTTATCGGTATCGTAATTGTCGTTATTGGGTTCGTAATGAAATTCGATACTCTTGCAACAGTTGTTGTTGCTGGTTTAGTAACAGGTTTAATCAGTGGTATGTCTATCATGGACATTTTAAATACACTAGGTACAGCCTTCTTAACTAACCGTACAGCAACTTTATTTATTTTAACTTTACCAGTTGTAGGTCTATGTGAACGTATGGGCTTGCGTGATAAAGCTGTAGACTTGATTAAGAGTATTAAGAACGCTACTACAGGTCGCTTATTAGTGATCTGGGAAGGTGTGCGTACTCTTGCGTCTGCATTCTCATTAAGAATTGGTGGTCATCCACAGTTCATCCGTCCATTAATCAATCCAATGGCTCAGGCTGCTGCGATTGCGAAATATGGTGATATTGATGAAGATACAGAAGATCAGATCAAAGGTATGGCTGCAGCTTCTGAAAACTATGGTAACTTCTTTGCTCAGAACTGTTTCATGGGTGCTTCAGGAACATTACTTATCGTTTCAACTTTAAACGAATTATTTAAGTCACATGGTGTTAACCAGGTTGTTACTGCTAACCAGATTGCATTATGGTCTATCCCAATTGCAATTATTTCTGTATTTGTTGGTGGCGCTTATGCTTTATGGTTCGATAAGAAACTTAATAAGAAATATGGAAAGGGAGGCAAATAACAATGTTACAAATTGAATGGAATACAGCTACTATTATCGCAGAAGTATTCTACTGCGTTATTGGTGCAATCTTTGCCGCAACAGGGTTTAATGCCTTAACTAATAAAGATTGTGAAAAGCCAGTGACTACTGCTATTTTCTGGTTCTTAATTGCTGCTTCATTTATGGTTGGACCATATATCCCAACTTGGATTACTGGTTTAATCGTAGTTCTTCTTGCAGTATTATCTGGTTTAGGTTTAGTAAAACCAGCTGCAAGACATATCCCAACTGCTAAGGAAACTCGTGATAATGCAGACAAATATGGATATAAATCATTTATCCCACCAGTATGCTTAGCTCTTGTTGCTGTATTAGTTGCAACTTTCTTACCAAATCTTGGTGCAAACAATGCGATTGGTATTAGTGCTGCTTGTGCATTAATCGTTGCATATCTTATCTTCAAACCAAAACTATCTACACCTTTTAAAGATGGTGTGAGATTAAATGATAATGTTGGTTCTACAGGTATCTTACCTCAGGTATTATCTGCTTTAGGTTCATTATTTACTGCAGCTGGTGTAGGTGCTGTAATCGCTGCTGGCGTAGGTGCACTTATCCCTGAAGGAAATCACTTAATTGCAGTAATCTTCTATTGTGTAGGTATGGCATTATTTACAATGATCATGGGTAATGGTTTCGCTGCCTTCGCTGTTATTACAGTAGGTATCGGTTATCCATTCTTAATTGCACAGGGTGCAAATGCACTTGTTGTTGGTGCTTTAGGTTTAACTGCAGGTTACTGTGGTACATTAATGACTCCTATGGCTGCAAACTTCAACATCATGCCTGCTGCATTGCTGGAAACTAAGAATAAATACAGAATTATTATGACTCAGGTTCCAGTTGCATTAATTATGTTAGTAATTCATATTATCTTAATGTATCTTTTAGCATTCTAAGGAGGCTTTTAAATGAAATTATTATTAACTGGTTTCGACCCATTTGGTGGCGAACCAATCAATCCTGCCTGGGAAGCTGTAAAAAGAGTTTCTGACAAGGTAGGAGATGTAGAAGTTGTAAAACTTATGGTTCCTACAGTATTCTACAAATCTATCGATACAGTAGCTGCTGCAATCGAAAAAGAAAAACCAGATGCTGTATTATGTATTGGACAGGCTGGGGGACGTTTTGATTTAAACCCAGAACGTGTGGCAATCAATATCAATGATGCACGTATTCCTGATAATGAAGGGAATCAGCCTTTAGATGGTCCAGTATTCGAAGATGGAGAAACTGCTTATTTTGCTACATTACCAATTAAGGCAATGGCTGAAGAAATTCGTAAAGCAGGTGTTCCTGCAAGTGTTTCTAATACTGCTGGTACTTATGTATGTAACCATTTAATGTATGGTGTACTTTATACACTTGCAAATAAATATCCAGATGTTCGTGGTGGATTCATGCATGTTCCATTCATCACTAGCCAGGTTATTAACCGTAAGCCAATTGCTCCATCATTAAGTCTTGAACAGATTGTAACTGGTATTGAAGCGGCTGTGAAAGCTATTGGTGAAAACCAGGAAGATATCAAGACTGTTGAAGGTCAGACTCACTAAGAGGCTGTAACGAATAGATAGTATTTACTACTACCTAGAGCGTTACAGCTCTTTTTTCTATATGAAATTCACCAAGTTCCTTGCGGTAGTTTACACTTGTTCTAATTTTTGATTTAGTGCATGTTGATTTGAAGAGAAAACCATTACAGTGGTGGTTTAATAGCTTTACGTATTTCATATATGCCTCTTGTATCTATTGTTACCTTATCTACTTCTAACTGATGACCAGGTAGATCTCGGTCTGCTTTTTTGCTTTTTATGAACTTACTCATTACAGCCACCTTTTTGTGTTTGACTATAATTGATAAAATATAAATTTCATTTTTAATGAAAGCCTTCACATGTGTATTGTGGCATAGTATACTGAAATAAAGTTAATCGATTATTATAAACTATAAAGAAAGGAAAAAAGAATCATGAATAAAAAAATTGTATTTATTATTTGTTTTTTGTTTGGAATTATTAGTGTTAAAAATGTATACGCAGCATCTTTGAATAAGTCTCTTCGTACGACATGTGCAGGTACGAGTGCAAGTGTAACAGCAACTTATTATACACATGAAACAACAAGATGGAAGATAAGTAATCCATTTAATATTGGATATTCTGGAAGAGGCGGATATGCTTCTAAGTCAGGCAAACCTCAGACATCTAAATCTGGTAGTGTTTATAAATGTTCACAGAGAGTAGGTTTTTCTAGTACAGATTATAATAGTGTTACTAGAACAGGATACAGTACATATCATTGGGAAATAAATGGAAATACTAATAAATGGGGTTCGTGTTATACGAAATAATAAGGCTTCTAGCTTTGCTAGAAGCTTTTATTAGAAGGGAATGATAATATGATTGAATTAAAGGACATTTGTATAGAATATGATAGGGTTATTCTTGATCATGCCTCTATTTCTATTCCTGCACATTCTATTACTCTTATAAGAGGGAAGAGTGGTTCAGGTAAGACAGCTCTTCTCTATTGTATTTCGCTTATGGATACAAAAAGCAAGTATCAATACTATTATGATCATCGTCTCATAGGAGAAAAAGATAGAAATAATATCAGAAAAGAATGTATCAGCTATGTATTACAGGAAAATGATTTATTAGCTCATCTAGATGTCAAAGGTACATTACAGTATTTTGCACATATTCACAATAAACACTTATCTGATAAAGATATACAGGATTATCTTGATAAGATGCATCTTGATGTGACTTTGGATCAGAATGTCATGACGCTATCTTTAGGGGAAAGACAGAGGCTTTCTATCGCAACAGCGCTTGTAAGTAATCCACAAGTACTTGTCTTAGATGAACCTACAGCTTCATTGGATCATGAAAATGAAATAGAAATATACAATATCTTAAAAGAACTAAGTACACATATGACAATAGTTTTAGCTTCTCATTCAGAAGAAAGTATAAAGTATGCAGATGTTGTCTATACTTTAGAAAATAATCAGTTGAGTGTGAATTCTTCAATGATATCAGATGATCCATGTGGAGAGGGTGTTATCTCTCAGGTTGATCATAAGTTCTATAAAGAGTATGTAAAGGACTATGTGAAACATTATAGGTTCATGTATGTTTTGATGATGATGATGTTTATTTTGTCTCTTGTCTCTGGACAGATGATTCTTGGTATTATTGATCATTCAAGAAAACAAGGTATGCAGATGCTTATAGGACAATTAGAAAATAAGGCTATTATTACCAAGGATAAGCATAGTTATGTGGATCAGGATTATTCTCATTTCATAAAAATAGATGACAAGAATACGCTTCCTCTATATAAAATATATACACAAATAGAAGGAGAGGATGTTTATCTTGTGCCTTATTTCAAGGATGATGATCTTTCTAAATATATAGATAGAAATATCCAGGAAACAAGGTCAGGTATTTATATGGACAATGATACCTATTATCGCCTGAATCAGATATCTTCTCACAATAAAGTTAAACTAGATCTTTATATCACTGATCAAAATGGTATGCATCAGACTTCTTATACCTTTGATATGAATGGTGTATTTAGGAATAATAAAAAGGTTCATTATGTGTCAAAGAGTCAGAGATATATCTATGTCCCATATTCAATTCTTCAGGACATCTATAAACAATCAGAATGTACACCACGTTATATAGGTTATATCATCAAGACAGATACCTATGATGAATTGAATGAATTGGTAGATTATTATGAATCAAAAGGATACAGAATCAATGATTCATTCACTGATAGAGAAGCTATGAATAGTCTTGATTCATATTATAAGAATATGATGTTTACATTTGCGGGTGTGATTCTAGTTATTAGTGTACTTATTGATATTGTATTGGAATCTCATCTACTGATGCAGAGAAAAAAAGAACTTGTACTTCTTTTGATATCAGGATTATTAAAAAAGGATCTACAAAGAATATCCATGATAGAAACATTGGGAAGTATATCTATAGTAGTAGTTGGTTCTACCTTAATTTCCTTAGTGATGTCTCTTATGCTAGGGACTTTTGATATAGTGACACTTTCTAGTATGACTGTCTTATTCATAGTTATCTTATTGATAGAAAGAATGGTTCTTCAAAACAAATTCATTAATAAGCTGAATATAGTAGATGAATTAAGAAATGAGGTGCATTAAGGTGATTGAAATCAAAAATTTGAATATATCATTTGGTGACAAAGTAATCTTAAATAATGCGTCATTTCATACTTCTCCAGGTGTATTGACTATTATTAGGGGAAAGAGTGGTTCTGGAAAGTCTACTTTCTTAAAAACTTTTCAATTCGCATATGAGTGTGAATATATCTATGAAGGACAGAGAATAGATGAGTTAGATCCAGATAGTAGACAACAGTTCATTTATGATCATATGGTCAATGTACCACAGATTCCTTTATTTATTGAAGGAATGACTATAGAGGAACATATTAAACAATTAGTTAAATTAGGTTATCGTAGAAATGATATATATGAAGAAAAGTTTGGTATAGCTTCTTTAAAGAAAAAATATCCTAGAAACTTATCAGGTGGTGAAAAGACAAGAGTCGCTATCTGTTTAGCTATAATGAGTCAGCCAGAAATATTGATACTTGATGAGCCTACAGCCGCTTTGGATGCATCCTATGCGATAGAAATGATTAAGTATCTAAAAGAGTATGCTGAAGAAGGACATTATGTGATTGTGGCAACTCATGATGGAAGGATGATTGAAGAAGCAGATGTACTCTATAAGGTTGATCAAACACTTATTCTAGAAAAAGAGAATCAAAGAGAAACATCTCTTATATCACAGATACCACATAATCATAAATTATTTAATCTACGTTTTTCTCATCGTACTTTTAGAATAGTAATGAATATACTTGTTGCTTTCACAATGATTATATGTGCATATAGCTATAATATTTATGGACATTATAATGCATCTTATGAACAAAAAATCAATACAATTGCCTCTAGAGACTTAACTGTATATAAGGAAAAGATGAGTAATGACTATTATTCATATGATGGTTCAGAGTTTCCTATGACGCAATCAGATTATAAAAAGATTAGATCTGTAAAGAATGTGGAGAGTGTTAAATGGCGTTATGAAAAAGAATACGATGATGTTATGAGACTTGGATTAGATTCTGAAACTGAATTGAAATATCAAGAAGCAAAACTTACAGGAAAGAAATGTAATCAAACAATAAATCTAGTGAGTATGCAGGTATATGAGGATGAAGATGATTATACAAATTTAACTGTAAAGCACAATGATAATAAAGGTGTATATATAAGTAATCAGTTATTATCTAATCAGGATATTTCAGTTGATTCAATCAATATGGATGATCTTAAATTAAAGTTTTATTTACCTATTCCTATGTATGATGCATCAGGTATTACACAGACAGTTATTGATTTAGAAGGTAGTGAATATGTGGATGTTAATACTGTCCTTGTGAATCTTGTAGAAGTAGAACTACCTGTAAGAGGTATACTAAAAGAAGGAACAGAAATAAGTTCAAATTCATATAATGGTACTGGCAGTATCTATGTCCCACGAAGTGTTGTAAATCAATATAGAAAGACATATCATGCAACACAATCAAAAGTATTATATGGTGTACCTGGAGCGGAAGGAACTGATTATAAATACTATGAAGGATCATTACCTTCTACTTATACAATGAGTGATGTGGATCAGGTCGTTGTAGAAACACCTTGGAAACCAGGTGCTTATACTGTAAGAGTAGATAGTTTGAAGAATATTGATCAAGTCACAAAACAACTAGAAAAACTAGGTTTTAATGTAGAAGGTGCTTTTGTAGATAATAGTGCAATCAATAAACTCCTTTCCAACAACAAACAAGTATTAATACAATTCATGATTATAGTATTTGTATTGTTGTATGGGTTCTATTTCTATCTCAAGTATCTAATTCTTAAAGAGGAGAAACAGACAAGAGATTTTCTCTATAACTTAGGTTTTACTACTAAGAGAATCAATAAGAGTTTCTATATGACCTATATCAAAAATAGTATTCTTTTAGGTGTTCTTGGAATAGTATTACTAGAAGTCTTTATCGAGTTTGTTATAAGGATACATATATATAGTTTGATTATACCTGTAACTAAAATGCTGATATTATTATTCTTTATCGCAGCATTCATCATAGAATTCCTTATTCCTATACTTATTCAAATGATTATGAAAAATCAAAAGGGACTGTAATGAATAGAGCGTTACAGTTCTTTTTTCTTGCGTCTAAACCTTACTTTAGGGTTAAAATTAAGGTAAGGAGGATATGTATATGAAGAAATTAGGATTTGGTTTAATGCGTCTACCATTACTAGATCAAAATGATGCAGGCAGCATTGATATTGAAGAAACTAAAAGAATGGTGGATACATTTTTAGAAAAAGGCTTTACTTATTTTGATACAGCCTGGATGTATTGTGCCTTTAAGAGTGAAGAAGCGACTAAGACAGCTTTGGTAGAAAGACATCCAAGAGATTCTTTCACATTGGCTGATAAGCTTCATGCAGGCTTTATTGAAACAAAAGAAGATAGAGATAGAATCTTCAATGAACAGTTAAGAAAAACAGGTGCAGAATACTTTGATTATTATCTCTTGCATGATGTAGGAACAGATCATTATAAGAAATATACAGAGTTAGACTGTTTTACATGGTTAAAGGATAAGAAGGAAAAGGGATTAGTAAAGCATATTGGTTTCTCTTTCCATGATAATGCAGACTTATTAGAGCGTGTCTTATCTGAGCATCCAGAAGTAGAATTTGTACAGCTTCAGCTAAACTATCTAGACTGGGATAGTGAAGGTGTACAGTCTCGTAAATGTTATGAAACTGCAGTAAGACATCATGTCCCCGTATTTGTAATGGAACCAGTTAAGGGTGGTACTCTCGCAAATGTACCTGATGAAGTAGAAGAGACATTCAAGTCTTATCATCCAGATATGTCTATTCCATCTTGGGCAATCCGTTTTGCGGCAAGTTTAGATAATGTTCAGGTTGTCTTATCTGGTATGAGTAATATGGAACAGCTATTAGATAATACAGGTTATATGGAAGACTTTAAGCCTTTAAATAATGAAGAACAGACACTAATTAAGAAGGCTGTTGATATTATTAATAGTAGTATTGAAATTCCTTGTACAGGCTGTTCTTATTGTACAGAAGGTTGTCCAATGCATATTGCGATTCCTAAATACTTCTCACTCTATAATGCTGATAAACAGGAAGTAGCGACTAAATCATGGAGACCTCAGGGAGAATACTATACACGTTTAACACATACATTTGGTAAAGCAAGTGAATGCATTGGATGTGGGCAGTGTGAAGCGGCATGTCCACAGCATCTTCCAATTATTGAGAACTTGCAGAAAGTCGCAGAATACTTTGAAAAATAACTTTTTCTTAAACATCATGGTAAAATAGTATCATGATGTTTTTTTATAGGAGGAATTTATGAAGACACTCTATGTAACAGATCTAGATGGAACACTACTAGAACCTGATAAATCAATTAAACCAGATAATTTAAAACTAATAAATCAATTAATCGATGAAGATGTGAATATTACCTATGCCACTGCACGTTCTCTTATTACTGCAAAACAGGTCATAGGTGATATAAACTTTAAGCTTCCTGTCATTGTCCAGAATGGGACATTTATACTCTCACCTGAAGGAGATGTCATCTTAGGAAACTATTTAGGTGATTCTATATTGGATACTGTAAAGAATTATGATATCTCACCTATTGTATATTCTCAAAGAGGAAAGAATAATTACTTCTCTTATATTAAGGATAAGATGAGTGCAGGAGTGAAAGCTTTTGTGGATGATCATTTAGATGATCCTAGAAATAATCCTGTGAATACTTATGAAGAACTCTATGAAGGGGATATCTTCTATTTATTATTGATAGATGATTATGATAAATTAAAGCCTTTGTATGATCTATTTAAGGAAGACTATTATGCTGTCTTTGATCAGGAAATGTATTCTCATGACTGGTGGTTAGAGGTTATGTCACCTGATGCTTCTAAAGCCAATGCCATCAAATACTTAAAACAGAAGCTGCAATGTGATGAAGTCGTTGTATTTGGGGATGGCAAGAATGATATAGAAATGTTTGAAGAAGCTGATTATAGCTGTGCTGTAGAGAATGCAAATGAAGAACTTATTAAATGTGCTGATGAAGTTATTCATATAAGTGTGCCTCAGTATATAAAACAGAGAGAAAAATAAAATGTTTTTTGAATACCCATAATCAATAATAGAAAGGATAGTGCTAATTATGGCAACAAAAAGTGCAAATGTAACGGCTCGTGTACAGCCTGAAATTAAACGACAGGCGGAGGTAGTATTGGAAAAGATAGGATTACCTGTTTCGGATATCTCATACAGACAAATTATTATGACAGGCGGTGTTCCATATTCACTAACAGTTCCGAACTTGCCTACAAGGGACAGTATGACGGACGCAGAGTTTAATACATTGATGGAAAAAGGGTATCATCAGGCAAAGACAGAAGAAGGAATTTCTGTTTATGAAGCCTTTGAAAAAATTCGTGATGGTATTTAAGCATGCGGTATGAAGTTGAGCTGACCTCACAAGCAATCATACAGTATATTTCTAAAGTACTGTTTGTACCGGAAACGGCACGCAAATGAGCAGACACTCTGCAAAGTGAAATCGGTGCTTATAAAGTTTATTTTTTACTAACATGAGGTTTGTGGGGTTTCTAAAAAATGTTTTTTTAAATTTTTTTTGAAGTAAAAAAATGGCTTTATTATCACAAAAAGTGAAGATATGTATTGTATTTTTCTAATTGTAAGCACCTTTGTAACATTGACTATTGTAAGCGTTTATGTTAATATTTTCACTAGATGAAAGGTTAGTCATCAAAGGTATTGTATAGGAGGAAAATATAATATGAGATTTACATTACCAAGAGATTTATATCATGGCAAAGGTGCCTTAGAAAACCTTAAGAACTTAGAAGGTAAGAAAGCTATTATCTGCGTTGGTGGCGGAAGTATGAAGAGAAATGGCTTCCTAGACAGAGCTGTTAAATATCTTGAAGAAGCTGGTATGGAAGTTAAATTATATGAAGGTATCGAACCAGATCCATCAGTAACTACAGTTATGAAAGGTGCTGCAGTTATGGAAGAATTCCAGCCTGACTGGATTGTAGCTATGGGTGGAGGTTCACCTATCGATGCTGCAAAAGCTATGTGGATTAAGTATGAATATCCAGAAATCACATTCGAAGAAATGTGTAAAGTATTTGGTATTCCAAAATTAAGAAAGAAAGCTCATTTCTGTGCTATCCCATCTACAAGTGGTACTGCAACTGAAGTTACAGCTTTCTCAATCATTACTGATTATGATAAAGGTATTAAATATCCAATCGCTGACTTTGAAATCACTCCAGATGTTGCTATTGTAGATCCTGACTTAGCTGAAACTATGCCAGTTAAATTAGTTGCTCATACTGGTATGGATGCTATGACTCATGCAATTGAAGCATATGTATCTACTGCAAACTGTAACTACACTGATCCACTTGCTATTCATGCAATTGAAATGATTCAGGCTAACTTAGTTAAATCATATAATGGTGATATGAGCTGCAGAGATGATATGCATGATGCACAGTGCTTAGCAGGTATGTCATTCTCTAACGCATTATTAGGTATCGTACATTCAATGGCTCATAAGACTGGTGCTGCTTTCGTAGACCAGGGTGGACATATTATCCATGGTGCAGCTAACGCTATGTACTTACCAAAGGTTATTGCTTATAACGCTAAAGATGAAACAGCTAAGAAACGTTATGGTGTCATCGCTGATTACATGCACTTAGGTGGAGAAAATGATGATGAAAAGGTTGCATTATTAATTAAATACTTAAGAGGTATGAATGATGCATTAAATATCCCACATAGTATCAACCACTATGGTGCTGATGGTTTACCAGCTGAAGTTGGATTTGTACCTGAAGATGTATTCTTAGAAAGATTACCAGAAATCGCTAAGAACGCTATTGCTGATGCATGTACAGGTTCTAACCCACGTATTCCAACTCAGGAAGAAATGGAAAACTTATTAAAGGCTTGCTACTACGATACAGAAGTTGATTTCTAATGTGTAGAGATAAGAACGGTCTAACTGAAGAAGAATTTTTAAAAAGCTATAATCCTGATAAATATCCTAAACCTTCACTGACAGCTGATATTTGTATCTTTGCTCATTCTGATGTGACAGAGATTCTATTGGTTAAACGTGGTGGACATCCTTATATAGGTAAATGGGCACTGCCTGGTGGCTTCGCTAATAAGAATGAACCGATTGAAAAGACGGCTTCAAGAGAACTTAAAGAAGAGACAGGTATAGAAGGTGTGTCTATGAAGCTTGTAGGTGTTTATAGTCAGCCGGGAAGAGATCCTCGTGGATGGGTTGTATCTACCGCATTTTATGCAGATGTAGATAAGAATCTTATTCATCCAGAAGCTGGTGATGATGCCAAAGAAGTAAAATGGTTCACTATTGTCGATGAAACACATTTAAGATGTGGTGATATCAATATAGGTATGAATGATCTTGCCTTTGATCATGCTGATATTATTCATGATGCTATAGATAAGGGTCTGTAGAAATACAGATCCTTTTTTAATACTCTGATATAGTTTAAAACTATGGTACCCTATTTCATAAAACTATAATCCTACTAAAATACTAGATTTTACTTATTTTGTGTTGACGCACTAATTATGTGGTGCTAAGATGAAACCACATCAAGAAAAGACAGTGAAAAGAAGAGTACTGTAATGAAACTTATACAGAGAGTTCCGTTAGCTGAGAAGGAATGAAGGGAAGTTATAGGAAGATGGTCTTGGAGTTGCATGGCTGAAATGTAAGTCATGACGGGAGCGCCCGTTACAGCGATAGAGTATGCATGTACTCGAAGAGGTTATTAAGGTGACTTAATAATGAATTTAGGTGGTAACACGAAACATTACGTTCTCGTCCTATTATATGGATGAGAACGTTTTTTATTTAAGGGAAGGAGTGAAAACATGATCCACTTAGAACATGTTACAAAAACTTTTAAGACTAAAGATGGCGATGTCCATGCTGTCAAGGATGTCAGTCTGAATATTGAAGAAGGGGAAATCTACGGTATTATTGGTTTCTCAGGGGCTGGTAAATCTACATTAGTCAGATGTATCAACCTACTAGAAAAACCTGATAGCGGTGCTGTTGTATTTGGGGATAAAGATTTATTAAAACTATCCGATGCAGATTTAAGAAAAGAAAGAGAAAAGATTGGAATGATCTTCCAGCACTTTAATCTTTACAACAGTCGTACTATTTATGACAATATCGCTTTTCCATTAAAACATCTAGGCTGGAGTAAGGATAAGATTCAAAAGAGAGTCTTAGAATTACTCGAACTTATCGATTTGGTAGAAAGAAAAGATTCTTATCCAAGTCAGTTATCTGGAGGACAGAAACAAAGAGTTGCAATCGCAAGAGCGCTTGCCAACAATCCTAAAGTACTTCTATGTGATGAAGCCACAAGTGCTTTAGACCCTCAGACAACACAAAGTATTCTTCAGCTTATTAAGAAAGTAAATAAAGAACTTGGCTTAACAGTTATCTTAATTACTCATGAAATGGCTGTAGTCAAGGAAGTATGTGATAAGGTGGCAGTCATGGAAGATGGCCGTGTAGTAGAACAGGGCAACATTGTTGATATCTTCTCTAATCCACAACATCAGATTACTAAGAACTTTATCGCTACTACAAATAATCTTAATAAGATTGATGAATTGATCAAAGACAATCATCGTATTACACAGTTAAATGAAAACCAGCAGATGGTGAAATTACAGTATCAGAGTTCTAATACAGATGTCGCATTAATCTCAGTATTATCAAGAGATTATAATGTAGATTGTTCAATTATATTTGGGAATGTAGAAATTATCCAGGGACAGCCAATTGGTACACTTATTACAATCTTTACTGGTGAAGATGTAGATATCAAGAAAGCATTAGAATTCACAAAACAACAGGGAGTTAAAGTGGAGGTGATTAAACGTGGTAACTAAGCTATTTCCAAACGTTATAGCGTTTGCTTCAGATTTTCCACAGGCTATTATTGATACATTATTAATGTTAGTAATCAGTGGTTTAATCTCAGTGGTTATTGGAATCTTCTTAGCCGTTATTGTAGTAGTCACTAGAAAAGATGGTTTAAAAGAAAATCAACCAGTTTTCTGGATCTTAGATAAGATTATTAACTTATTTAGATCTATTCCATTCATTATCTTAATTCCTACTGTTGCTGTTCTCTCTCGTGCCTTATTTGGTACAACAATTGGTATCGAAGGTGCACTTGTTCCGCTAGTGATAGGGACAGCACCATTTGTCGCAAGACAGATGGAATCAGCCATTATGGAAATTGATCCAGGTATCATTGAAGCAAGTATTGCGATGGGACTCAGTACAAAAGAAATCATCTTTGATGTTTATTTAAGAGAAAACATTCCAGGGATGATCAGAGGTCTTACAATTTCATTTATTGCGTTAGTCGGACAGATTGCGATTGTTGGTTCTGTTGGCGCAGGCGGACTTGGTGATATGGCGATCAGATATGGTCTACAGAGATCAATGGGAGATATCACATTCGTCGTTATTATCTTAATTCTTATTTTAATTTCAATTGTTCAGGCAATTGGTGACAAACTCGTAGAAAAAACAACACATTAATTAATACATTGGAGGAAATGATTATGAACAAAAACATTTTAAAGGTATTTACAGCAGGTCTTTTAGCTTTCTCATTAGCAGGATGTGGAAGTAAGTCAGATTCTAAAACTATTACAGTAGGGGCTACAACTTCACCTCATGCAATTATCTTAAAGCATATCCAGCCAGAATTTGAAAAAGCAGGATATACATTAAAGATTAAGGAATTCTCAGATTATCCTAACATCAACCCATCTACTTCAGATGGTTCATTAGATGCTAACTATTTCCAGCATCAGCCATACTTAACTTCTTACAACAAAGATAAAGGTTATAAGAAGGGTGATGATGGATACTTAGTATCAGTTGGTGCTATTCACTTTGAACCTCTAGGATTATATTCAGCTAAATATAAAGCAGTATCTGATATCAAAGATGGTGCTAAGGTTGCGATTCCTAACGATGCAACAAATGAAGCAAGAGCTTTATTATTACTTGCAGACAATGGTGTTCTTACATTAAAGAAGGATGCTGGTGTAAACGCAACTAAGAAGGATGTAGAAACTTACAACAAGAAGATTGAATTAGTAGAAGTAGATGCAGCACAGGTTGCTTCTAAATTACCAGATGTAGATTTCGCTGTTATTAATGGTAACTATGCATTAGATGCAAAAGTAACTGATAAGATTATTACTTCTGAAAACTCAAGTTCTGAAGCTGCAAAGACTTACCAGAATATCATTGCGGTTAAAGAATCAAATAAAAACAACAAAGCAGTTAAGAAGTTAGTTGAAATCTTAAAGAGTGAAAAGACTAAGAAATGGATTGAAAAGAAATTCGGAGTATCTGTAAAACCTGCAGAATAGTGAATTGAAGCGGTCATTCGACCGCTTTTTATTTATCTATAAGTGTATTTCTTATATAATAGGTCTAAGGAGGTCTATTTATGGAATTTGATCAGTTATTAGAAGAAAGATATTCTGTTAGAAAGTTTTCTAGTCAGAAGGTAGAAAAAGAAAAAATAGATAAAATATTAGAAGCTGCAAGAATAGCTCCTACAGCTGTAAATTATCAGCCTCAAAGAATACTTGTAGTAGAAGATCCAGATAATCTTGCTAAGTTAAAGGAATGTACAAGATATCATTTCCATGCACCTCTTGCGATGATTTTATGTTATGACAAGACTGTATCATGGAAAGATATGCATAATAGAGAATGTGGTGAAGTAGATGTGTCTATTGTGGCTACATATATGATGCTTAAACTCTTTGATTTAGGATTAGGTTCTACTTATGTAGGGTCATTTGATTATAAGGAGTTAATCAAACAGTTTAATATTCCTGAGAATTATGTACCAGTGATGATCTTACCTATTGGTTATCCTAGAGAAGATTGTGTACCTGGACCAATGCATGATAAGAGAAAACCACTAGATGCGATTGTATCTTATGAGGAATATACAGAGGGGGAATAATAATGGAGTTATTAGTTAAACAGTTAGAAGCCCTTATTTCACCAACCGAATGGTTTGTAACTAACTTTTCTAATGCGAGTGCGTTACTTATGGATGCGATTGATGATTTAAGCTGGGTAGGCTTTTATATGATGAGAGCAGGGGAACTTGTCTTAGGACCTTTCCAGGGTAAAGTGGCATGTACACATATTAAAGTAGGTAAAGGCGCTTGCGGTGTATGTGTACAGGGAGACCAGACTATTTTGATTGAAGACGTGACTACATTCCCAGGATATATTGCCTGTGATGCAGAAGCCAAGTCTGAAATAGTTGTCCCTTTACATGATGAAGAAGGTAAAGTGATTGCGGTATTGGATGTTGATTCTAATTCATTGGCTCGTTTTGGAGATAAGGAACAGGAGTTATTTGAAGCGCTTGGTAAGGTGTTGGAGAAATCATTATGGAGCGAAAAAGCAGACGTTTAAGTTATATTTTAAGACATTGTCCAGAAAGTATTGATCTTGAACTAGATGATCATGGATATGGTGATGTTAATAAGATATTAGAAGCGTTAAATATCACATCAGCACAATTAGATACAATTGTGAGAGAAGATGAGAAGCAGCGTTATTCTTATAATGGAGATCATACAAGAATACGTGCGAATCAGGGACATTCTATTCCTGTGAATGTAGACTTAAGAGAAGTTGTGCTACCAGATATTCTTTATCATGGTACAGCTACACGTTTTGTCTCTTCTATTTTAGAAGAAGGTATTTTGAGGCAGACACGTCTCTATGTTCATTTATCTCAAGACAAAGAAACTGCAACGAAGGTTGGTTCAAGACATGGTGAACCCTATGTCTTTACTATTGATACAAAACAGATGTATGAGGATGGCTACAAGTTCTATCTCTCAGAAAACAATATCTATCTTACAAAGATTATACCTGTAAAATACTTAAAGGCTTCCACTTAAGGAAGCTTTTTTGTGCTATACTTGTTGAGAGAATATGAAGGAGGGGTTTTTATGACTCTTGATGAGTTAAAGATTGGTGAAAGTGCTACAGTGACTTATGTGGGTGGCTCTGGGTCATTAAGACAACATTTCCTAGATATGGGTTTAATACCAGGTTCTGTTGTAACATTGGAAAAATTCGCCCCTATGGGTGATCCAATGGAATTACGTATTCATGGCTATGAGCTAACATTACGAATAGAAGATGCGAAAAAGATTGGAATAGATATGACAACTAAAGGTGTGGAAGCTCATACACCTATTCCACCTATTCAACACCATATTCATCCAGGACTCGGTGAAGGTGGTAAATATCATGATAAAGAAACTGAAAATCCTTTATCAGAAGGAACACAGATTACCTTTGCGTTAGCAGGTAACCAGAACTGTGGTAAAACGACATTATTTAATCAGTTAACAGGTTCTAATCAACATGTAGGGAACTTCCCTGGTGTGACTGTTGATAGAAAGAGCGGGTCTATTAAAGGACATCCAGAAACACTTGTCACTGATTTACCAGGTATTTATTCTTTATCTCCTTATACAAGTGAAGAATTAGTATCTAGACAGTATATCTTAGATGAAAAACCTAAAGGAATCATCAACATCGTAGATGCGACAAATATAGAAAGAAACCTATATCTCACTATGCAGTTAATGGAACTAGATGTACCAATGGTTCTAGCACTGAATATGATGGATGAAGTAAGAGGTAATGGTGGTTATGTTCATCTAAATAAGATGGAAGAACTATTGGGTATCCCAGTTGTTCCTATTTCAGCCGCTAAGAATGAAGGTATTGATGAATTAGTAAATCATGCCATCCATGTAGCCAAATATCAAGAAGCACCTTTAAGACAGGACTTTTGTGATGAAAATGATGAAGGTGGAGCAGTGCATAGATGCTTACATGCCATCATGCATTTAATTGAAGACCATGCAAAGCGTGCGGATATTCCATTACGTTTTGCAGCTAATAAATTAGTAGAAGGTGATGCAAGAGTAGAAGCCGCCTTAGACCTTGATACAAATGAAAAAGAAATGATTGAACATATCATTTCACAGATGGAAGAAGAAAGAGGATTAGACCGTACAGCCGCTATTGCGGACATGCGTTTTACTTTTATTAATAAATTAGTTAAAGAAACAGTAGTTAAACCACATGAAAGTAAAGAAAGAGAAAGAAGCCGTAAGATTGATGAAGTCTTAACAGGTAAATATACTGGCTTTCCTGCATTTATCATTATCATGGCTTTAGTATTCTTCTTAACATTTAATGTATTTGGTGCCTGGGGACAGACACTTATGGAAATGGGTGTCGATGCATTAACTAAAGTTGTAGATCATGCATTAACTGTATGGGATATTAACCCAGTACTACATTCATTAGTTATTGATGGTGTATTCCAGGGTGTTGGTTCTATTATTAGTTTCTTACCTATTATCGTTATTTTGTTCTTCTTCTTATCATTATTAGAAGATACAGGATATATGGCACGTGTTGCCTTTGTGAGTGATAAACTACTCAGAAAGATTGGTTTATCAGGAAGAAGTATTGTGCCAATGTTGATTGGATTTGGATGTTCTGTACCAAGTGTTATGGCAAGCCGTACACTCCCTTCAGAACGTGACCGTAAGATGACAATCATGTTGACACCATTTATGAGCTGTACTGCAAAGCTTCCAATCTATGCATTCTTTGCAGCTGCATTCTTCCCAAAACAAGCAGGATTAGTCATGGTGGGATTATATATCTTTGGAATAGTGATGGGTATTATTACAGCACTTATTTCTAAGCGTTTCTTATTCAAGGGTGAAGCTGTTCCATTTGTGATGGAACTTCCTAACTACCGTATGCCTAGCGCAAAGACTACTTTCCAGTTACTATGGGAAAAAGCCAAAGATTTCTTACAAAGAGCCTTTGGAATCATCTTTATCGCTTCTATTGTCATCTGGTTCTTACAGAGCTTTAACTTAAGATTAGATTTAGTGACTAATTCACAGGATAGTATTCTCGCTATGGTGGCAGGATTTATTGCGCCAATCTTCAAACCTTTAGGTTTTGGTGATTGGAGAATCTCTACTTCACTTATTGCCGGATTTATGGCTAAAGAAAGTGTTGTTTCTACACTCTCAGTATTATTCAAAGGAACAGAATCTTTAATGACAATACTAACACCTCTAGGTGCATTATCACTCTTAATATTCTGTTTATTATATACACCTTGTGTGGCAGCTATCGCTTCTATTAGAAGAGAACTAGGTGGTCCATGGGCTGTGAAGATAGTCATCTTCCAGTGTGTCATTGCCTGGATTTGTGCCTTTATCGTACATACTATTGGATTACTCTTTATATAATTATTTTTCTCAAAATAGTTGTAATGTTTGATACATTTATTGTGATTAATTATAATAAATGTATTGAAGGAGGTGTTCATCATGAAATTATCTAAAATTATACTTTATTCAGATGCGAAAGGACGTGGAGTTAAACCAGATGCTTGTGTAGAAGTCAGTCAGCGTTTGACAATCCTGCGTGATGGACACGTCTGGTTTACTGGATATGATTATGGAGATGGATTTAACTCTAGAAGAATCATTAGACGTAAAAGAGTGAATATAGGACAAGAAAAAGCTGAAACACTCTTAGACCTATTAAAAGAATTCTTTCTTGAAACATCTAATCATCCATCATCTACTAATCGTGACTGGTGGCGTATTCAGATCATTGATGAAGACGGAAAAGAATACAACTATAATGTATCTGTCGTAGGAGATGTCATTCTTAAAGAAATTGATTTGACTCAATATATGAGAAATATTATTCCTATAGATGATATGTACTTATTTGGGAACAAGGATTCACACAATTTGACATAATCGAATTATATTCTTAACACAATCATTGAGTATTATATATATCGTAGTCAAGCAATCCCTTCCCTTCGTTAGACTACAAAGTACAAGTGTAAAAATAAGAAAGAAGATAAGTGTTCCCCATGCTTATCTTTTTTCTTTATCATATAGTTTGTATTCACTAACTAACTTATGTAGTATGAGTAAGGGAGGTATTTATATGGTTTTAATTATACCCTTTATTGGAACGACATTAGGCGCAGCCTGTGTGTTCTTTATGAAAAGAGAATTAAGTTTAAATATACAAAAAGCATTGACTGGATTTGCGGCAGGTGTGATGGTGGCAGCTTCGATCTGGAGTTTGATTATCCCATCACTTGATCAATCTTCTACATTTATTCCAGCTCTTATTGGATTCTGGTTAGGTATACTATTCTTATTGCTGCTTGATCATTTGATTCCTCATATGCATTTAGATCATAGTCAGGAAGGACCACGTAGTCACTTGTCTCAAACAATCAAGTTAGTACTTGCAGTAACGATTCACAACATTCCTGAAGGAATGGCAGTTGGTATTGTTTATGCATCTTATTTATCTGGTAGTCATACAATCACAGCTATGGGTGCACTCGCTTTATCTCTAGGTATCGCAATACAGAACTTTCCTGAAGGTGCTATTGTATCCATGCCTTTAAGAAGTACAGGTGTCTCTCGATTCAAGTCTTTTATGTATGGCACATTGTCAGGTATTGTAGAACCAATAGGTGGTTTTATCACAATACTACTAGCACGTTATGTAATCTCAGTTATGCCTTATTTACTTAGTTTTGCGGCAGGCGCAATGATGTATGTAGTGGTAGAAGAACTCATTCCTGAAATGAGTCAGGGAGAACATTCTCATCTAGGTGTTTTGTTTTTCTCAGTAGGATTTACTCTCATGATGGTACTAGATGTCGCATTAGGTTAATTCGTAGTATACATCTTTACTATTATTTGAATTAAGCATAAGATAGAGATAAGAGGTGAAATAAATGAGAAAGATATTCATAATATTATTGATGTCTTTGTTTTTTATAAGCCCAGTTTATGCAGATAACCATGTAGTCAATGTAAGTTATGATGGTGAAGTCACTACAGCTTCAGGAGAAGCGCCTTCACTTCCACTTCAGGCAGAAGTGACCTTCTATGATGGCAGTGAGAAGGAATATGATATTGACTGGAATACATATGATGAAAGCTTATATAAGACAAGAAATGCGAGTCAATTTACTGTCACTGGCTCAATTAAAGATCTTCAAGTTACTACAAGCTGTATAGTGAATGTAGAAGCAGCTCAAATAACACATATTGATGATTTGTCTAATAAAACAGTGATTATAGGAACTGCACTTTCATTACCAGCTACTGTATCTGTCACATGGTCTAATGGTGATCAATCCAATGAAATCATTCGCTGGGATAATTATGATGATAAAGCGTTAAAGTATGTACATACCTTCTCTTTAAAGGGTTATGTATATAATCAGACTGTAACACAAACAGTACATGTGAAAGATGCATCTATCACAAGTGTAAGTGTGCCTGCGGTTGTTTCTACCACTACAGGAGTAGAAGCACAATTACCACAATATGCGACAGTTACATATTCTAATAAGACAACTAAGAAGGTAAAAATTAACTGGGATAATAAAGTATTTAATGAACCAGGTAAATATACAGTCTATGGGAAATTATCACAATCCACACGTAAAGTATCAATACGTGTAGAAGTGAAAAAGACTGAAGAAAATACAGAAACACCAAAACAGGAAGAACCTGTAAAGAAGACTGAGACTAAGAAAAAGAAGAAGATTGAAAAAGAAGAGAAATCATCTTTTTCTTATGTGATCGCATTAGTTGTATTTATGGCTATGGTGTTTGGTTTTATTACACTCATTTCTTTTATTAAGAAAAAGATTAGAATTAAAGAGAATCGTTAAGGATTCTCTTTCTATTTTTGTATCTGTAGTAAGCGTTTACGGAGGGTGGAATATGAATGAAATAAGGGGTGTTAGAAAAAAGAATGTGCTGAAGATTATTCAGTCATTGGTGAAGCAGGGTGGCTGTACTAAGAATGAATTAGTATTCTATACAGGTTTATCTCTGTCTACGATTGATAGTCTATTAGAAGAGATGTTGAAAAGTAATCTTGTGATTAAGGCGGGATTGAGAGAATCTACTGGCGGAAGACCAAGTATGTCTTATACAGTAAATGGAGAGTTTTCACAGACATTATGTATATATGCATATAAGCATGATAAAACAATAACAGTCATAGGACGTCTTTATAATCTCTATAGTGAGATGATGGAAGAAAAGAGAAGAGATGTATCTAAACTAGATTGTGAAGTATTATGTTCTTTTATTGATGAGATGTTGAATGCACAGGTACATACAATATGTCTCTCTTTACCTGATTGTAATATAGATTTAAAGAATCGTTATAAACAGCGTGTACTCGTAGAGAATGATGTATATATGGGCGCTATAGGTGCTTATATCAAGCATATGCAATATGATTCTATCGTCTTACTAGATTCAAAGAGTGATTCACGTTTAGGTATAGTGATCAATGGACATCTTGTACAAGGAAAGAGTTCTATTGCTGGACAGATGCGTTATATGCCTTTAATAGAAAACAAGAATAGACGTTCTATGAAAGGCAGAAGTCAGTTACAAGTCACAGAACTACAGAATATTATTGGCATGTTGAATCCTGAAGCCATAGTGATATGTGCCAAAGGTATTGATGAACATTATGTAGAAGAAGAACTATTGAAAATCTTTAAGATGAGTGATATGCCACACTTAATATATATTGATAATTATATTGATGAAGCAATGTTAGGTATGGAGAGTATAAGTAAAGACAGTTTATTTGACAATCTGTCAAGATAAAGTATGATGGTAGAAAGGGGTGAAATAGATGTCACAAACAGTATTAATTACAGGTGCTTCTAATGGAATAGGGAAAGCATGTGCACGTGTATTTGCGAGAAAAGGATATGATCTTGTACTTGTAGCACGTCATAGAGAAAAGCTAGAAGCAGTCAAAGCAGAATTATCTGAATATGATGTACATATTAAAGTAGTTGTAATGGATCTTACAGGAGAAGATGCAGCCGTAGATCTCTACAACAACTTAGTACTTGATGATATAAGTATTGATATTCTAGTCAATAATGCAGGCTTTGGAGATCATGGTGCTTTCCATGATTCATCATGGGAAAAACAGAAGAAGATGGTCTTATTGAATATAATGGCTTTAATGCAGATGACTTATGTATTTGGTCAGTCAATGAAACGTAGAAAGAAAGGCCGTATATTGAATGTGGCTTCTATTGCCGGACTTTGTGCAGGACCTTATATGTCTACTTATTATGCGACGAAAGCTTTTGTATTATCTTTTACTGAATCTATTGCGTATGAATTAAAAGATTATAATGTAGAAGTATCATGTTTATGTCCTGGTCCTACTAAGACTGGATTTATGGATGTAGCTAACTTAGGACAGTCTCCGATGTTTAAATTATTTAAACCACAGTCTGCAGAGGCTGTAGCTGAAATAGGTATACAAGGTTTATTTGATAATCGTTTAGTTCAGTTCACAGGACTATCAGGTCATTTATTAAATCTTGCGGCAAGATTCCTACCACGTTCATTCTTAAGTACATGTACAGGATTTGTGAATGGAAAGAGAAAAATATGATTGAACATCCATTAGAACCAATCATAGATGAACAATGTGAAGTATTAATACTAGGAAGTTTCCCTTCGGTTAAATCAAGGGAAATTTCTTTCTATTATGGTCATCCTCAAAATAGATTCTGGAAGATCATTGGGAATATCACACAAACAGACTATGAAACAATAGAAGATAAGAAAAAGATGTTACTAGATCATCATATTGCGATATGGGATATTATCCATTCATGTACAATCACAGGAAGCAGTGATGCCTCTATTAAGGATGTTGTACCTAATGATATTAAGACATTAATACAAGGTACAAATATCAAGAGAATATATTGTAATGGTGGGACATCTTTAAAGCTTTATAAGAAATATCAGGAAAAAGAAACAGGTATCAAAGCAATACTTCTACCTTCTTCTTCACCTGCCAATGCGCGTTATCGATTATGTGATTTAGTTGATATATGGAAGAAGAAATTGACTTTATAATATCCTTTATGTATGATTAATCATGTTAATCAAGGAGGACATATATGGAATCAATCGCATTATGGTTTGCAGGAACATTAGGTAAATACATTTCATCTAAGCTTGCAGTATTTATTGTATCTTTAGTTCCTATTCTTGAATGTCGTGGAGGATTAATTGCATCCGCATTATTAAAAGTAGATATTCGTTATGCAGTTCCTCTATGTGTTTTAGGAAATATCTTACCAATTCCATTTATTTTATTATTTATTAAACGTATCTTTAAATGGCTTAAGAAGTTTGACTTCTTTAGACCATTAATTGAAAAACTAGAAAACCGTGCTATGAATAAGAGTAATAATATGAGTAATGGTGAATTCTTAGGACTCTTATTATTCGTAGGTATCCCATTACCAGGTACTGGTGCATGGACAGGTTCTTTAATCGCTGCATTACTTGATATGGACTTTAAGAAGGCAATTACAGCTATCTTCTTAGGTATCTTACTTGCAACACTTATTGTTGGTTCATTATCATATGGCTTATTAGCTGCATTCTAAAAGAGAGACTAATCATGAGGGCACTGAAAAAGTGCCTTTTTTTGTGCGCTTCTATACCCTTATAGTTGGAAATATGGTATAATTGTACGTGTGCTAAAGGAGTTGTACGAATAATGCTTAAGGAATATGAACAAATTAATTTAGATTTGAGTGAACATAGTGATTTATATGATATTTTAATTGAAAAGGATAATTTCTGGAGACAGCTTAATGAAAGAGTTGACTTCTCTTTTGTTGTTGATTTATTAAAAGATAAATATTCATCTACAATGGGGAGAACTGCTGTGGATGTTATCAGAATGTTTAAATATCTTCTTTTAAAAAACTATTATCATATTTCTGATGTTGGATTAGTAAATCGTACTCGTACAGATCTTCTATTCAAGTATTTTTTAGGGTATTCACCTGAAGAAACTAAATTAATCAGTCCTAGTCTTTTAACTGTGTTTCGCAGAGAACGTCTTGTAGAATTTGTTGAGGATGAAAATGGAAAAAAAGTTCCTAAAGATGATAAAACTGAAGACCTAATGGATTTGCTTATAAATAAAACTGTAGAATTAGCTCTAGAAAATGGGGTTATCAGCGCTAAAAATAAGTTAATTATGGATTCTACACATTCAAACTCTTTATATTCACATATATCACCAAGAGAAATGCTAATACGTCAGGCTAAGTCTTTAAGAAAGCTTGTTTATAATACCGATGAAACAATGAAAGAAAAAATGCCAAAGAAAAGAGAAGCAAGTGGGCTTCTTGAAGATCAGATTGCATATACAAAAGAACTGCTTGAACTGGTAAAGGAAGATGAAAGATTCACAACAGTACCAGCAATTAAGGAACAAATAGATTATTTAGAAGAAATTATAAATGATACAGAAAATGAGATTGAATATTCAAAAGATAATGAAGCGAAGGTGGGTCACAAAACAGCTGACACATCATTTTTCGGATACAAAACACATATTGCCATGACACCAGAAAGAATAATAACAGCAGCAGTTGTAACAACCGGAGAAAAACATGACGGTAAACAGATGACAAAACTAATTGAAAAAAGCCAAAAAGCTGGAATAGAAGTAGAAGCAGTTATAGGTGATGGTGCGTATTCAGAAGAAGATAATTTAAATTACTGTAAGGAAAATAGTATTAAGAATGTAAGCAAATTAAGCAGAACAGTTCTTCATGGAAACAGAAAAAATAAAGATGAATTTGAATATAATAAAGATGCAGGGATGTATGTATGCAAGGCTGGGCATATGGCAGTTAGAAAAGTGCATCAAAAAGGTAATAAACATAATAATTATTCAGAAGTGGATAGTTATTATTTTGACGTAGAAAAATGCAAACACTGTCCATTCAAGGAAGGATGCTATAAAGAAGGGGCAAAAACAAAAACATACAACGTAACAATAAAAAAAGAAATTCACACAGAACATATGGAATATATGGAAAGTGAAGAATTTAAGGAAATGTACAAAGAGCGCTATAAAATAGAGGGAAAGAATGGCGAATTAAAAAATGTACATGATTATGGAGAAAGTAATGCCTGTGGAACAAGTGGCATGACAATACAAGGGGCTAGTACGCTCTTTTTAGTGAACCTGAAAAGGATATTTAAACTGGAAAAGCAAAAACAAACATCAAATAGCGAAAAATAACCCAGAAAACCGGGTTATTTTTTAAAAATATAACAAATATTTGAAAAAGATAGGGAAGATTGCCATTTATACAATCTTCCCTACAAAAAAGTTATTCTTTTTCAGCACTCCCCTAATCATCTCTCTTTTTATATTCCTCTAATATTTCCTGCATCTTTACTAATCCTCTTTCACAGTTTGGATGAAGTAGATCACAGCTTCTTGCACACCCTAAACAGAATTCATTTTCTAATATCTTTAGTTCTTCCTCTTTCATACTCTTCACCTCAACCTTATTATAAGAATAATGTTCTTTGATTGACAAGCGATATGAATTTGATAGAATAATAGTAATTAAAGGGGAGTAGCTCTTACAGAACTGTTCGTCAACACGTTATGTTCAACATAACCGGATTGTTTTGGTCATTTATGATCAGCGAGACCTTTAATAAAACGATTGTTTTTATTAAAGGAGGAATACAAATGTATAAAAAAACAATTGAAGAAGTAGTAAACTCTTTAGATACAAATATTGAAAAGGGACTGACTTCTTCTGAAGCAAAGAAGAGACAAGGCATATATGGTACTAATGAACTAGAAAAGCCACAGAAAAGGTCTCTTCTTTTACGTTTTCTAGATCAATTCAAAGATGCAATGATTATTATTTTAATTATTGCAGCAGTGATATCTATTATTGTAGAACCAGGGGACTGGATTGATTCTCTTATTATCGTAATAGTCGTTATGATGAATGCGATTCTTGGTGTTGTATTAGAGAGTCATGCAGAAAAGAGTCTTGAATCATTACAAGAATTATCTGCACCACAATCTAAGGTATTAAGAGATGGTGTGAAACAGACTATTGCCTCTAAGGAATTAGTGCCTGGTGATATTATTATTCTTGAAACAGGGGATATGATTCCAAGTGATGCACGTCTCATTGAAGCTTATAACTTAAAGGTGGATGAATCAGCCTTAACAGGTGAATCTGTTCCTGTAGAAAAGACGACTGATCCTATTGATCAGGATGTTGTGATTGGTGACCAGACAAATATGGTCTTCTCTTCTACAGTAGTCACTTATGGTCGTGGTGAAGCGATTGTGACATCTACTGGTATGAAGAATGAAGTAGGTAAGATTGCAGGTATGTTAAATGCGAGTGAGAAGGAATTAACACCTTTACAGGTTAAACTCAATGAAATAGGTAAAACAATTGGATTACTTTGTATTGTGATCTGTGTAATTGTATTTATTCTTGAATCATTAAGTGGTATTAGCTGGTTAGAATCATTTAAGACTGCTGTTGCGTTAGCTGTTGCAGCTGTACCAGAAGGACTTGCAGCTACTGTTACTATTGTCTTAGCTGTTAGTGTGACTAAGATGGTTAAACAGCATGCCATTATTCGTAAATTACCTGCAGTAGAAACATTAGGTAGTACTTCTATTGTATGTTCTGATAAGACAGGTACATTAACACAAAATAAGATGACTATCTTAAAGACTTACTTAGATGGTGATAGAGTTAAAGATTTAGAAGAAGCAGATTCTAAAACTATTGATATGTTGAATGCATTTACTCTATGTTCTGATGCTTCTATTGATGATGGTAAGGTACTTGGTGATCCTACTGAAGTTGCACTTGTAGAAGCAAGTAAAAAGATGAACTTTGAAAAGAAAGCACTCATGGAAAAGTATCCACGTGTAGGAGAATTAGCTTTTGATTCTGATCGTAAGATGATGAGTGTTATTGTAAAGGATGGAGATCATTATGTGTCTATTACTAAAGGTGGACCTGATGTGATCTTAAATAGATGTCGTGATGTAGATAGTGATGATGCTATGACTGCCAATGATGAAATGGCTAAAGATGCATTAAGAGTCTTAGCTGTGGCAGTGAAGACATATGATACATTACCTATAAATATTACAGTAGAAGAAATAGAAAATGATATGGACTTTATTGGGTTTGTCGGTATGATTGATCCGGCTCGTCCAGAAGCAAAAGAAGCCATTAGAGTGGCTAAGCATGCAGGTGTGCGTACTATTATGATCACGGGTGACCATAAGACAACAGCGACTGCGATTGCGAAAGATTTAGGTATTCTTGATGAAGGACAGGAAGTTATTTCTGGTGAAGAATTATCTCAGATGTCTCAGGAAGAACTAGAAAAGAATGTAGAAAAATATAGTGTTTATGCACGTGTGGCTCCTGAACATAAAGTAAATATCGTCAAAGCATGGAAATCAAAGAATAAGATTGTCGCTATGACAGGGGATGGTGTCAATGATGCGCCGGCCTTAAAGACTGCAGATATTGGCTGTGCTATGGGTATTACAGGTACTGATGTAGCGAAGAATGCGGCTACTATGATTTTAACAGATGATAACTTTGCGACTATTATTCAATCTATTAAACAGGGTCGTGGTATATTTGATAATATCCAGAAGGATGTTCAGTTCTTATTATCAAGTAATATCGGTGAAGTACTTGCCATCTTCTTAGCTTCTATTATTGCGTTAATTAACCCTTCATGGGGATTTGGTGTTCCACTATTACCTATTCATTTATTATGGATTAACCTAATTACAGATGCACTTCCAGCATTTGCGATTGGATTAGAACCGGTAGAAGATGATGTCATGGATAGAAAACCAAGAGAAAAGGATGAAGGTTTCTTTGCGAATGGTTTAATGGTGAAAGTCATCTGGCAGGGTGTCATGGTTGGTTTATTAACTCTTCTCTCTTATTCAATTGGTCAGTATTTCAGTACACATGAATATGCAGTCACTATGGCCTTTATTACTATGTCAGGTGCTGAATTATGTCATTCATTTAATGTGAAGAGTCATCATTCAGTATTTAATAAACAGGTATTCAACAATAAATATTTATGGGGTGCAACAGCTATTGGTCTTGTATTACAGTTAGTCATCATCTTTACACCTCTTTCTCATTTATTTAGTTTAGTGCCTCTTGATCCATCTCATTTTGCGATTGCAGCATTACTTGCATTCTCAGTTATTCCAATCGTAGAAATCTCTAAACGTTTCGATAAACGTTAACACCTGCAAATGCAGGTTTTTTTTACAATTTCTATTGCATTTATCTTATAGGAGTAGTATTATTTAGTTAGTAAAGGCTAACCCTTTACTAAACACAACATATCCTTTCATATTCTCAGTTCCTTAAAACAGAGGACATAAAAAAATCACAGGACGGCACACACCTGTGATTTTTTTATTTAGATCTTATTTTTAAAATAAGCTTTTAAAGCTTCAAAAGTTTCTGGTGAAATATAATGTTCGATACGACATGCATCCTGTGAAGCAGTAGACTCACTGACTCCAATATGAACTAGGATATTTCTTAATTCAGTATGTCTTTCAAATATCATATTCGCAATCTTAGCACCAGCTTCTGTTAATGTGATGGCACCATCTTCATCCATGTTGATGAGTTCCTTCTCTTTTAATCTTTTCATCTGTTGTGAAATAGTAGGTTTAGAGAAATTCATTTCACGGGCGATATCAATGGAACGCACATGTCCTTTCTTCTTCTGAATAACTAATATAGTTTCTAAGTACATTTCTGTTGATTCACTCATCTTATTCACCTCATTTTCATCATTATAGCATAAAAATTCAAATAATGAAAAAGTTAGGCTTTACTAATATTTTTGTTGACATACAAAAATAGTAAGGCTATACTAACAGTGAAGTTAGAAAAGACTAATTAGTTTAGTCTAATCATCTGAGGAGGCGGAGTATATGCCAATTAGTATGGCAAATCCTGGAGATACAGTCGTTATTAGACGTATTACAGGAACTGATAAAGTAAAGAATCATCTTGCAGAACTTGGTTTCGTGGTTGATGGTGAAGTAACTATTATCAGTAAAGTAGATAACGGAATTATTTGTAATGTGAAAGGTAGTAGGATTGCGCTTTCTGAACAGATGGCGAATCGTATATTGTTTTAAGGGAGGAGTATCATGAACTTAAAAGAAGTAAAAGTGGGCGAAACAGTAACTATTAAAAAAGTAACTGGTACAGGTCCAGTAAAAAGAAGAATTATGGATATGGGTTTAACTAAAGGACAAAGTGTTTATGTAAGAAAAGTTGCACCTTTAGGAGATCCAGTAGAAATTACAGTACGTGGTTATGAATTATCTTTGCGTAAAGCAGATGCGCAGATGATTGAAGTGGAGGAATAGTTATGAAGATAGCGTTAGCGGGTAACCCTAACTCTGGTAAAACAACGTTATTTAATGCACTGACAGGGAGTACTCAGTATGTTGGTAACTGGCCAGGGGTTACAGTTGAAAAGAAAGATGGGAAACTAAAAGGTCATAAAGATGTGACTATCCAGGATTTACCTGGTATTTATTCATTATCTCCTTATACACTTGAAGAAGTTGTTACAAGAAGATATTTAATTAATGAAACACCTGATGCAATCATTAATATTATTGATGGTACTAATCTAGAAAGAAACTTATATTTAACGACTCAGTTAGCTGAATTAGGTATTCCTATGGTTTTAGCTGTTAATATGTATGATATCATCGAAAAGAAGGGTGATAAGATTGACTTAGATCAGTTAGGTCAGTTATTTGGTTGTAAAGCAATGACTTTATCAGCATTAAAGGATAAAGGTACTCAGGAAGTGGCTGAAGAAGCAATTAAACTTGCACACAACCATAAAGTATCAGAACATCCTCATGTATTTGAGGGTTCTGTAGAACATGCTTTAGCACATATTGAAGAATCAATTGAAAATAAAGTAGATGCATCTAAGTTAAGATGGTTTGCAGTTAAGGTATTTGAAAGAGATGAAAAGGTATTGGCTGAACTTAAATTAGATCAGGCAGTATTAAATGAAATCGAAGGTCATATTGCGGATTGTGAAAAAGAAATGGATGATGATTCAGAATCTATTATCACAAACCAGAGATATACTTTTATTAAGAATTCTATTAATAAGGTTCTTACAAAGAAGAATCCACATCAGACATTATCTACATCAGATCAGATTGATAAGATTGTGACTAACAGATTCCTAGCTTTACCAATCTTCGTATTAATTATGTGGCTTGTTTATTACATCTCAGTATCTACAGTAGGTGACTGGATGACTGGATGGGTGAATGATGTATTATTTGCAGAGATTATTCCACCTGTAGTAGAAACTTTCCTTAAATCAATTGGCTGTGCAGCTCCATTAATCAGCTTAATTAATGATGGTATTATTGCTGGTGTTGGTACAGTATTAGGTTTCGTACCACAGATGGCACTTATCTTCTTATTTTTAGCTATTCTTGAAGATTCAGGATATATGGCAAGAATTGCATTCATTATGGATAGACTATTACGTAAATTCGGTTTATCTGGTAAATCATTCATCCCTATCTTAATTGGTACAGGATGTGGTGTTCCGGCTGTTATGGGTACACGTACTATTGAAAATGAAGCAGATAGAAGAATGACTATTCTATTATGCACATTTATTCCTTGTGGTGCGAAGACTGTTATTATTGGTATGATCAGTTCAGCATTCTTCCCAGGTAACACTTGGATTGCGCCAGCAATGTATTTCTTAAGTATTCTAGTTATTATCTTATCAGGTATCGCATTAAAGAAGACTCGTTTCTTTGCCGGTGATCCAGCACCATTCGTAATGGAATTACCAGCATACCATATTCCTACATTAAGAGGTGTATTCATCCATGTTTGGGAACGTGCAAAAGCATTCATGATTAAAGCAGGTACTATTATCTTCAGTATTTGTATTGTAGTATGGTTATTATCTACATTTAACTTCTCATTCCAGATGGTTGATATTGAAAACTCAATGTTAGCATCTATTGGTCATGCATTTGCAGTATTATTTGCACCAGTAGGTATTGAAAACTGGAAGGGTTCAGTGGCTGTTATCTCAGCTCTTGCAGCTAAGGAACAGGCTGTTTCTACTATCTCTATCTTAAATCACATGGGTGATGCAGATTCAGGTGCTAAAGCTATTCATGCTATGGTGAATACTTTCTCTGCAATGGGTGGCTTCTCATTCATGATCTTGAACTTATTCGATCCACCATGCATTGCCGCTATTGGTACAATCATGAGAGAAATGGGTTCTAAGTTCTGGGGATGGTTCGCCGTATTATACCAGATGGTATTAGGTTATGTATTAGCTATGATCACTTATCAGTTAGGTTCATGGTTATTCTATGGTGCAACATTCGGATTAGGTCAGATTCTATCAATCGTATGTATTTTAGTAATGATCTACTTCATTGTAAGACCAGCACCTAAACCAGAATTAAAGACACAGAAAGCTTAATCAATTATGGGTAACATCATAGTTGCGGCTATTGTTGTTGTGTTGCTCATTATAGGTGTTCTTCACTACAAGAAGACATTACAGTCAGGATGTTGTGGTGAACACGATCAAATAAAGAAAATAGGTACGGGGGATAAGGATAAAAATCTTTATCCCTATCGTACTACTCTTCATATTGACGATATGTTCTGCAAGAATTGTGCAGCAACAATAGAAAACGCATTTAATCAACATAAAGAATATCTTGCATCAGTAAACATGAATAAGAAAGAAATCACTATTCTTTCTATGAATCAACCTGATCTAGAAACATATAAACAGATGATCATCAAACTTGGTTATACTCCAAGATAAATGTATAATAGAAGCAAGGAGGAGAAATTATGGGTACAATTATAGTAAGTATTTTATTAGTTATCTGGGTTTGTCTTGTCCTTAGAACTATATATAAGAATAAGAAAAAAGGCATAGGTGTATGTGGACATAATTGTAATACATGTGGCACAAATAATTTATGTCATGCTGATCTCTATAAAATGTATCGTGAAGAGATGCGTAAAGAAGGGCACGCTTAGTGTTCTTCTTTTTTTAGTTTGAGCATATTTATTGAATTATATCTTAAAAGGATTATAGTATAAGTAGTAATAATTACTATATACTAAAGGAGGAATCATAATATGAAATGGGTATGTAAAGTATGTGGATATGTGTATGAAGGTGATGAATTACCTGAAGATTATGTATGTCCAGTATGTGGTGTAGGACCAGAAGAATTTGAAAAAGTAGACGAATAATATAATAATTCTTCAAAGTAAAAGAGGCTGTAACGTTTAAGGTTATCTATTCGTTACAGCCTTTTTTCTTAGTATTAATTTAAAAGAGTTCTTTTGCCCTCATACGTTTCAATTCAGCATGTGTACTTTTCTTATGTCTGCAATAGAAGTAAATACCTAGCATGACAAAGTTTCCAGCATTGATAGATACAATAGTATATACAATGCTTGTTGTTGTAAGAGAGTGGTCTCTTAATGCGGTAGATGTTTTATCTGAAGAACTTTCTACCACTTTACCTGTTTCTGTCATCACAGATTGAGTCGTTTCAATTTTATTATGGGTTGGTATGAATCCAAATGCGAATATGAGTGAACTCGCAAAAATAACGATTGGGATAATCAAACCAAGTAACCTATTATCCTTTTTCGATAAAAATATTTGTAGTCTTATAATTGCGATTATAATAATCACACCAATAATAGTTCTAACCATTTTTTGCTTTCTCCTTTATTTTCTTATATTCTGTAATTAAATTCTTAGCAACATCAAATTCTATATCTTCATCAATGACATATCTTTTGATCAACTCAACAAATTCATCATTATCTTCTTTATCTTCAGCTAACTTGATCTTATCAATTAACTTATTCAATCTGACTCTTACTGTTGGATAAGTAACACCATATAGCTTGGCCACTTCTTTTAAAGAACCTGAAGCGAGTAAAAATCTTTTGATAAAAATCATATCTTCATCATCCAAATTCTTCATCCACATAGGAACAGTTTCCATATATATATCACCTCTTTTTGTAATATAACATATTTATATTTTAAATAAAAGATAAAAAATTTAATAATATTAAAATATATATTTAATAAAATTAAAAACACTCCTAGTTTTTTAATGAATATGTAAGTGTTGTGTATTTTGATTAGGTTTGATTTATTTAGTTGTTTGATATGATATAGTAGTGTGGAATGGAGAGGTGACTATGAAGAAAATATTAATTTTATTAGTGACAATGATGTTATGTGCCTGCTCACCTGCAGAACCTATGTCACTTAAAGACAGCTATGGACAGTACAAACAGGAAGAAATCGTATATGCGAATAAGAAGGATTTCATAAAGAAGAAGGATGCTTATAATGCGTATCTTGTTTATGAAATCAATAAAGATGCATGTACATTTGAAAGTGATTTAAAGTATCAGAATGTCCAGTATAAGAAGGTTGAACTATCAAAAGATGAGAAAGAAAAAGTTCCTGAAGCACTCATCAAATACAACCTTTATGAAGGTGAAAAACAGTTAGGTATTGCAGTTTACTTAGGTGAAGAAACTGTTTATATTGCTAGCTATGATCAATATGATGGTAAACCTGTATATATTGCGAAAATGAAAAAAATCACAAAGAAGAGCTAAAATTTACGAAAAACAGAAAATAAATAATTTTGTTTATATTTAAAGAAAAAATATTGACAAAGTAAAAAAGTGATTGTATTATAGACCCAAGTTAAATAAACAAATCGATGAACGAGAAGAGTATCTTACAATCACCTACAGCGAGATGACATAGAGTGGAAGGTCATCAGGAAGATATAAGAGAAACGCACTCGGGAGAGTCTGTTGGAATTAAGTATAACAGAACGTGAATCTGCGTTAATGAAGAGGTGGTTTGTATGATACAAGCAACTAGAGTGGTACCGCGTTTATATACGTCTCTGGATTAATCCAGAGGCGTTTTTTGTTTATTAAAGGGGTGTTTGATATGAAGGAACGACGATTTAGTTAAGTAGTGGGGCATTAAAATAAAACATCAAACATTAAAGGAGAAGAAAATTATGGAAAAGAAAACATTTAAGAAAGTTGTATTAGCTTATAGTGGAGGATTAGATACTTCAATTATTATTTCTTGGTTAAAGGAAAATTATGGCTGTGAAGTTATTGCAGTTGCTGCTGATGTGGGACAGGGTGCTGGAGAACTTGATGGTCTTGATGAAAAGGCTGCAAAGACAGGTGCTTCTAAATATATTTGTGTAGATTGTAAACCTGAATTTGTTAAGGATTTCTGTTTTGAAGCAGTTAAAGCCAATGCATTATATGAAGGTAAATATATGTTAGGTACTTCTCTTGCAAGACCAATTATTGCGAAGAAGTTAGTAGATATCGCTTTAGAAGAAGGTGCAGATGCAATCTGTCATGGATGTACTGGTAAAGGTAATGACCAGGTAAGATTTGAATTAGCTATTAAAGCATTCGCACCAGATATGCCTATTATCGCTCCTTGGAGAGAATGGGATATTAAATCAAGAGAAGAAGAAATCGAATATGCTGAAGCAAGAAAGATTCCTCTAAAGATTAACAGAGAAACAAACTACTCTAAAGATAAGAACTTATGGCATTTATCACATGAAGGTTTAGATCTTGAAGATCCAGCTAATGAACCTAAGTATGATGAAATCCTAGAAATGGGTGTTTCACCAGAAAAGGCACCAGATGTTCCAACATATATCACTTTAACTTTTGAAAAGGGTGTTGCAGTTGCATTAAATGGTGAAAAGCTTGAACCAGTAGAAATGTTAGCTAAGTTAAATGAAATCGGTGGTGCAAACGGTGTAGGTATCGCAGATATGGTTGAAAACAGACTTGTTGGTATGAAATCAAGAGGTGTATATGAAACACCAGGTGGAACTATTTTATATGCAGCACATCAGAACCTAGAAGAAATTACTGTAGATAAAGAAACACAGCATTTCAAACAGCAGTTAAGCTTAAAGCTTGCTGATAATATCTATAATGGTCAGTGGTATACACCTCTTACTGAAGCATTGCTTGCATTTGTAGATAAGACTCAGGAAACAGTAAATGGTGACGTTAAACTTAAATTATATAAAGGTAATATCGTAGGTGCTGGTGTTACATCTCCAGATACATTACATGATTTACAGACAGCATCATTTGATGAAGATGATGATTATGATCAGTATGATGCGAAAGGATTCATCACATTATATGGTTTACCAATCAAGGTAAAAGCTAAGTTAGATCAGAAGAAAAAGAAATAGGAGTTTAAGATATGGTATTGTGGAAAGGTAGATTTTCTAAAGAATTAAATCATGAAGTGAATGCATTCAATTCATCTCTTTCATTTGATCATCGTATGTATAAGCAGGATATCAGAGGATCTCTTGCTCATGCAAAGATGTTATGTAAACAGAGTATTATTGAAGAGAAAGATTATGAAGAGATTGTAGAAGGTTTAAATGCAATTTTAAAAGAGATTGAAGAGGGTACACTCCTCTTTGATCCTGAAGCTGAAGATATTCATATGTTTGTGGAAAGTGAACTCACAAAGCGTTATCCAGTGGCTGGTAAAAAACTACATACAGGACGTTCTAGAAATGATCAGGTTGCATTAGATCTTCGTTTATATGCACATGATGAAATTCTAGAAATCAAGAAGATGTTAGTAAACCTGATTCATACATTAACAGGTTTAGCTGAACATAACCTTGATACAATCATGCCAGGATACACACACTTACAAAGAGCACAGCCTATTACTTTTGCACATCATTTAATGGCTTATGCATCAATGTTTTTAAGAGATATTGATCGTTTAGAAGATGTGGATAAGAGACTATATGTATCACCTCTAGGAAGTGGTGCACTTGCAACAACAACTTATCCATTAGATAGACCATTTGTGGCAGAAGAATTAGGTATGTATGATATTATGTATAACTCTTTAGATGGTGTGAGTGATCGTGATTATGCGATTGAGTTATCAAGTGCCTTAGCCACAATCATGATGCATTTATCAAGATTCTCAGAAGAAGTGATTCTATGGTGTTCATGGGAATTCAAATTCATTGATCTTGATGATGCCTATGCAACAGGTTCTTCTATTATGCCTCAGAAGAAGAATCCAGATATTGCAGAATTAGTAAGGGGTAAGAGTGCAAGAGTCATTGGTGATGTGAATACATTACTTACAATGATGAAGGGACTCCCTCTTGCTTACAATAAAGACATGCAGGAAGATAAAGAAGCATTATTTGATGCAATTGATGAAGTCAAGCTTTGTCTTCCAGTCTTTACAGATATGATGGCAACCATTACTGTTCATAAAGATAAAATGAGAGATGCTGCTGCAAGAGGATTTATTAATGCGACTGATTGTGCAGATTATCTCACTAAGAAAGGTATGCCATTTAGAGATGCTTATAAGATTACTGGGGAACTTGTAAGATACTGTATTGAACATGGAGAAACATTAGAAACACTTCCTCTAGATGTTTATACAGGTTATACAGATATGTTTGGTGAAGATGTTTATCAGGCTATTTCATTAGAAACATGTCTTAACAACAGAGCAGTTGTTGGTGGACCTTCTCCTAAAATTGAGATGGAGAATATTCATAGAATCAATCAGAAAGTGAGTGGATATTGTGATTAAAGCAGGTATTATTGGTGCAAGTGGTTATGCAGGATGTGAACTATTAAGAATCTTACTCATGCATCCAAAAGCAGAAGTAACAGCTATTTCTTCACATAGCTATACTGGTAAGAAGATTTATGATCTTTATCCTAACTTCTATCAGGTATGTGATTTAGAGTTTATTGAAGATACAGAAGTTATTGAGAAAGCAGATATTATTTTTGCATCTCTTCCACATGGCTTATCTGAAAAGTATGCCACGACATGTGTAGAAAAGGGTAAGAAGTTTATTGATCTAGGAGCTGACTTCAGACTTGATAAAGAAGAAGATTATCAAAAATGGTATGGTTTAGATTATAACCTACCTGAACTTCATAAGAATCAGGTATATGGGTTACCTGAAGTCAATAGAGATAAGATCAAGGATGCCACTATTATTGGAAACCCTGGTTGTTATCCTACAACTATTACTTTAGGTCTCTATCCTTTATTAAAGAATAAGCTCAATGTATCACAAAAGATTATTATTGATTCAGCATCAGGTACAACAGGTGCTGGTAAGAACTTAAGTGATGGTATGCATTTCCCAAGATGTAATGAATCATTCCATCCTTATAAAGTAGGTGTACATAGACATACACCAGAAATTGAACAGGAATTAAGTAAGATGAATGAAAAAGATGTACATATCACATTTGTCCCTCATTTACTTCCTGTAGACCGTGGTATTGTTTCTACTATTTATGTTCCTGTAGATAAGTCTCTTGAAGAAATCTATGAAACATATGTAGAAACTTATAAGGATGAACAGTTTGTAAGAGTATTACCTCTTGGACAGGTCGCAGACTTAAAGTTTGTGAAAGCATCTAACTATTGTGATATTTCATTACATATGGATGAACGTGATCATACATTAATTGTAGTGTCTACAATTGATAATATGGTGAAAGGTTCTGCTGGTCAGGCAGTACAGAATATGAATATTATGTATGGACTCGATGAGAATACAGGTTTAAATCTTGTCGCTCCATCATTCTAAGGAGGAAATCATGAAAGATATACTTGGTGGTGTATGTGCACCAATAGGATTTAGTGCAAATGGTATTCATGCAGGAATGAGAAAGAATAAATCTAAGAAGGATTTATCTCTTATTGTGAGTGAAGAGTTATGTACAGCAGCTGCAACATATACACAAAATAAAGTAAAAGGTGCTCCTTTGACAGTTACAAAGCAGCATTTAAAGAATGGTCGTGCAAGAGCTATTATCTGTAACTCAGGTAATGCGAATACATGTAATTCAAATGGCATTGAACTTGCAAATGAAGTATGTGCTTTAGCTGCAAAGGAATTAGGTTTAAAGGAAGATGATATTATTGTCGCTTCTACTGGTGTAATTGGTCAGCCTATGTCTATTGATCCTTTTAAAGACCATATGAAAGAACTTGTAAAGGGATTAAATGTAGATGGGTCTCATGATGCATGTTATGGAATCATGACAACTGATACACAACCTAAAGAATATGCAGTAGAGTTTAAATTAGGGAATACAAAGTGTCATATTGGAGCTATCGCAAAGGGTTCTGGTATGATTCATCCAAATATGGCAACAATGCTTGCTTTTGTGACAAGTGATGTCGCTATCTCTAAAGAATGTCTAGAAGCAATGGTACATGAAGTTGTAGATGATACATTTAATATGGTCAGTGTAGATGGAGATACTTCTACAAATGATATGCTATGTGTATTATCAAATGGTATGGCACAGAATAATAAGATTGTCTTAAAAGATCAGTCTTATAATGTTATGAAGGATGCGTTATATCATATCTGTGAACAATTATCTCGTGGTATTGCGAAAGATGGTGAAGGAGCCACTAAGCTTCTTACATGTAATGTCAAGAATGCCAAGACACTTAAGGATGCCAAGATCGTTGCAAAGAGTGTCATCACTTCTACTTTATTTAAAGCAGCAATGTTTGGTAGAGATGCGAATTGGGGTCGTATCTTATGTGCTATTGGTTATTCTGATGCTGATTTAGACATCAACAAAGTATCCGTGACATTGGCTTCATCTGCAGGAGATATCCATGTTTGTGAGAAGGGCATGGGTGTTATCTTTGATGAAAACAAAGCATTAAAGGTCTTATCTGAAGATGAGATTGATATTAATATTGATTTAAATGATGGTATGTGGGATGCAACAGCATGGGGCTGTGATCTTACTTATGATTATGTGAAGATTAATGGGGAATATAGAACATAATGGAAGAAAGAGAAATATATCGAGCAAAAATCTTATCTGAAGCTGTTCCTTATTTACAGGAATACAATGGTAAGACAGTAGTAGTAAAATATGGCGGAAATGCGATGATCAATGAAGAATTGATGAACAATGTCATTTCTGATATATGTCTAATGACTTTAGTTGGTATTAATGTGGTACTGGTTCATGGTGGGGGCCCTGAAATCAATAAGGCATTAAAACGTTCTGGTATAGAATCAAAGTTTATTAATGGGTTACGTTACACTGATGAAGAAACAATTGATATTGTACAGGAAGTTTTAGCTGGTAAAGTCAATAAGAATCTTGTAAAGCTAATAATGAATGGGGGAGGCCGTGCAGTAGGTCTTTGTGGTATTGATAATAAGTTATTAGAGGCGAAGAAGATTAAAGACGAATTAGGTTATGTAGGCACTGTTACACAGGTGAACAATCAAATCATTAAGGATGCAATCAAGAGTGGTTATATTCCAGTTATTGCATCTATCGCAATGGATGATGAAGGTAATAGCTATAATGTGAATGCAGATTATGCAGCAGCAGCTATTGCGGATAGTCTAGAAGCAGAAAACTTGATTGTAGTTAGTGATATTCCTGGTTTATTAAGAGATCCTCATGATGAAAAGACATTGATTCCAGAGGTATCTATCCAGGATGTAGAAAACTTAAAAGCAGAAGGTATTATTGCAGGAGGTATGATTCCTAAAGTGGATTGTATTACTCATGCATTAAAAGGCAATATGTCAAAAGCAGTCATTATTGATGGTCGTATTCCACATTCTATTCTTATTGAAATATTGTCTAAGGATGGTAGTGGTACACTATTCACAAGATAACAGAGTTACATCTGTTATCTTTTTTTTACCTCTAAAATAGTATATTATTAAAGATAAGGAAGGGTGAAATGATGAAAAGATTATTATGTTTATTATTATGTAGTATATTGTTTGTGGCATGTGGTACTACAAAAGAGACAAAAAAGAAAGATACTGCAGTAGTAGAGAAACAAAAGAAAAAGGAAGCTAAGAAACTAGAAGAACAAAAGAAAAAGGAAGAAGAAGCTAAGAAACTAGAAGAACAGAAACAAATAGAAGAACAGAAGAAATTAGAAGAACAGAAAAAACTAGAAGAACAGAAAAAACTAGAGGAACAGAAGAAATTAGAGGAACAGAAAAAAGCTGAAGAAGCTAAAAGACAGGAAGAATTAAAAAGACAACAGGCACCTGTTGCGACAAATAATAATGTGGTGGCGATTGATGCGGGACATCAGGCAAGAGGTAATTCACAATTAGAACCGATTGGTCCTGGTGCTTCAACACAAAAGGCTAAGGTGGCAAGTGGGGCAACAGGAACTGCCACACGTATTCCTGAATATCAGACTACTCTTAATGTCAGCTTAAAACTAAGAGATGTATTACAGTCTAGAGGGTATAAGGTTGTCATGATTCGTACAACCAATGATGTAAATATTTCTAATAGAGAAAGAGCTGAAATGGCTAATAATGCAGGCGCTGGTGCTTTTATTAGATTACATTGTGATGGTATTGGTAATAGCGGTGTCACTGGTGCAAGTGTACAGGAACCAGCTAATGGAAATCCTTATATGAGTGCAGGTAATGTGTCTGCTTCACAATCTTTAGGAAGAACAGTACTGAATCATTATTGTAGTACAACAGGTATTAGAAATAGAGGAATGGCAGCACGTAATGATTTAAGTGGAATCAACTGGTGTAAGACACCTGTATGCTTACTTGAGATGGGATTCATTTCTAATGGTGATGAAGATAGAAAGTTAAACAACAGTGATTTCCAGCAGAAAATTGCGGAAGGTATTGCGAATGGTATTGACGCTTATTTTGGTCGATAATAATTGCATTCACGCCTATTAACTGTTTATAATGTTTTTTGATAAGGTTATCCTTATAGGATAACCTTGAATTTTAGAGTATATTCCTATTGGTTTAGTAGGAACAAGAGGTGAAATAATGGATAACATAAAAGCGATAGAACGTAGTATTATTACAAACTTTAGAAAACCTTTATGGCGTAGATTTATTAAGGGTATTCAGGATTATGAACTCATTGAACCTGGTGATAAGATTGCAGTATGTATTTCAGGTGGTAAGGATTCAATGCTTCTTGCGAAGCTATTACAGGAATTACAGAGACATGGTAAGTTTCATTTTGATTTAGAGTTTATCTGTATGGATCCAGGTTATAATCCTGCCAATAGAAAACTGATTGAGGAGAATGCGGAAAAGCTTGGTATTCCTATTCAGTTCTATGAATCAGATATATTCAATGTTGTACATGGTATAGAGAAGAATCCTTGTTATTTATGCGCAAGAATGCGTAGAGGGTTCTTATATAATAGAGCACAGGAATTAGGATGTAATAAGATTGCCTTAGGACATCATTATTCAGATGTAATAGAAACTATTTTAATGGGGATGATGTATGGGGCTCAGGTCCAGACTATGATGCCTAAACTTCATAGTAAGAACTTTAAAGGTATGGAATTAATCCGTCCTATGTATTTGATTCATGAAGAAGATATTATTGCCTGGGTTGAGAAGTTTAATTTAAAGTTCTTACAGTGTGCATGTCGTTTTACAGAAGAGTCTGAAGCACGTGGAGAAATTGAACATACATCTAAACGTGCAGAAACTAAGATGTTGATTAAGAAACTAAGAGAAATCAATCCTAAAGTAGAACAGAATATCTTTAAGAGTGTAGAGAATGTTAATCTTAAGACAATTATTGCCTATACTGACTGGGATGAATCAAAGAAGAGTTTCTTAGATTTCTATAAGGAGCAGGAATAATGGATGATCAGTTTACAAGATTAAGATGGATTGCAGGTGATAACTGTATTGATATCATGAAGACGAAACATGTTGCAGTGTTTGGCTGTGGTGGTGTTGGAGGATTTGTGGTAGAAGGATTAGTACGTTCTGGTGTAGGAACTATTGATGTATTTGATCATGATACAGTAGATATCACAAACCTCAATAGACAAATTATCGCCTTACATTCTACTGTAGGTAAGAAGAAAGTAGATATTATTAAAGAACGTATGTTAGATATTAATCCAAATTTAAATATAAATACGTTTGATACATTTTATTTACCAGAGAATGCTGATACAATAGATTTATCTCAATATGATTATGTAATTGATGCAATTGATACAGTAACTGCAAAGATAGAATTGATTAAGAGATGTACAGAATTGAATGTACCTATTATATCTTCTATGGGTACAGGAAATAAGCTTGATCCTTCTCACTTACAGATTACTGATATATATAAGACAAAGATTGATCCTCTTGCGAAAGTAATGAGAAGAGAATTAAAAGCAAGAAGAATTAAGAAGTGTTTAGTTGCTTATTCAGATGAGATTCCTGCAAAGACAGGACAAAGAACACCGGGTAGTAGTGTATTTGTGCCAGCGAGTGCAGGATTAATGATTGCAGGATATGTGTTTCAATCATTGATAGGAGGATAACAGTATGGCTAAAGTTGCAGTTTTAATGGCAGATGGTTTTGAAGAAGTAGAAGCCTTAGGTGTAGTAGATATCTTAAGACGTGCAGAGGTGGATGTAGACACTGTTTCTATTAAAGAGGAGCAGGTTGTCATTTCTTCTAGAAATATCCCTGTACGTGCAGATAAGACACTAACAGACATGGATTATTATGATATGATTGTGATTCCTGGAGGAGCAGGTGCATGGACCTTAAGAGATGATGATCGTATTATTTCACTCATTAAGAAATATGATCATGAAGAAAGATATATTGCCGCTATATGTGCAGGACCTATGGCTTTAGGTAAAGCAGGTGTAATCACTAATAAGAAAGTCACTTCTTATCCAGGAGAAGAAATAGAAAGTTATTTAAAAGCAGGTAAATATGTTGAAGAAGAAGTGGTTGTAGATGGTCATATTATTACAAGTAGAGGACCAGCCACAGCATTTGCATTTGCTTATAAGCTTTTAGATGTATTAGGTATTGATTCATCAAGCCTTAAGCATGGAATGTTGTATGATTTATACAGATAGCCTGAGTGCTATCTTTTTTAATGCAAAAAAAAACGATCCCGAAGGATCGTAGTATTTAATATGGTGACCGGTACGGGATTCGAACCCGTGAATGCATGCGTGAAAGGCATGTGAGTTAACCGTTTCTCCAACCGGCCAGCGGAATTGAGTATATCATAGGAGAAACGAATACGTCAATAGTTATTTTAATATTTTGATAAAGAAAATGCAGAAATTTTTTTGTCTTTAAAAGTAAACTTAATTTGTATGTTCTTCTCTTTATATTTATAGGTTATTGTACCTTTTCCATTATTATAATGGTCAGAAGTAGGAGAAGAATAAGTATGCTTTACTGTAGAATAATCAGTTCCTACAGTAATATTATTCTTAAGTTTATACTTCTTAGTAAAGAGAGTAAGTGTCTGAATCTTTCCATCCTTTTCTGAATATTGAATATTAGAATCAAATAAAGCATCTGACATTTTTGATGCACTTACACCAGGATAAACCTCTTTATTCTTATAAATCACTGTATAGTCCTTTATATCAGGCTGCGCATTACATGCACATAATAAGAGACATAGTAATAATAGTATTTTTTTCATATGTATACCTCCTTGTTCTTATATTAGTTCTTTAATAAGAAAATGCAAGAGAAGTTTGACAGGGAGTAACTACCGTCTTGTAGAGTGAAGAAAAAGACTTCAAATGAAGTCTTTAACGGATGTTATGTTTTGATATCATCTTTTGAATGAATACAGGTATAAAGAATTCTATCACAAATGCGGAAGCATAGAATAATGAGATATGAATTATTGTGATAGGCATGATTAATGGAATAATCATCATCTTTATTGTGAAAATCATAATCACTTCTAGAAGAATCCATACAAATGTACCGAGTATGAATGCGTTTTTCAAGTATGTGCGATAGAAGCTGTGATCTATTCTCTTAGTTGTTAAACCCATGTTATAGAGATAGTCTCTTGTCTGTTTTTCTTCTCTTAAAATGAGATACTTAAGGTAAAAATAGAAACCATACAATAATATAAAGACAACTGCAATGAATTCTATCAATACTTTCTGATTGGTGTTGATAAGAGAATTGATTGCATCATTATCTACAAATGCACCCTCTACCTTAAAACCTAATCTTTCTAATTCATTCTTTACCTGATTGATATTCTTAAGACTATCTACTCTTAATGTATAAGCATCTGGACGCCATGGTGTTTTCATGATGATATCATCTACATCATTCATAGTATAATTTTCAGGAAGAACATTTTCAATTTTTACATAACCTTTTTCACTATGAGGATCCTCTATATTATAAATAACAACACTTTCTTTGGCTTTAAAAGCTTCCATATATGGTGTAATACAGTCTCTAGGAATGTAAATATACGCATCTCCTGTGCCAACACTATTTGTGCTTATAGCTGTTCCTGATTTTAAAATTCCTCGTACAGGCAGGGTCATATAAACAAGTTTTACACAAGGTGTGTTAATATCGATCCACTCATCACCATCAGTTGATGTTCCCATTTGAGAAATACCAGAAGCATTATAGACAGGTATTGGAACCCATAATCCTATTTTTAACTTCTTTATGTTAATATCCTCTAGTCTAAGGTTATTTTCTTCTAAGAAAGCTTCCATTTTTTCGTTGCTTAAATAGACACCTTTATTATCAGCATGTTTAATAGTGATGTTTGTATAATCATCCCTACTATCATAAGTTTGAAGCATAAAGATGGATGAACTACCATTCATATGACCATCAGATAGTGATATCTGATCATAGTTATTTTCTGTTGCACCATTCATATCATCCGTCCATTCTGAGAAGGTGCTATAGTGAACATCATATCTCCATGTAAGGCGTTCTATGTGACTGACACTTTTAATCTTATTGTAATCCTGTTGACTCAGAGGTGTTTCTCCAGAATAGTATGTATAATAATCATTCTTATATTTTTCTTTGTAGACAACAAGGTCTCTAGAAGCAACAGAATTAATTTTGTCTTCATAAGAAGCACTATATGTTCCATAAATATTATAACTATAAGCACATATAATCATCGTGAAAGCAACAAGTATATTCATTACTGTTCTGAAAGTACGATGCGAAAAACGAATATCCATGTTTTTATCTTTCATGATAGGTGCTTTTATTAGATTCTTTTCTTTGGATAGATCTCTATCTATGATTAATGCACCCTCCACTTTATAAAGCGTATCAGCTGCTTGAATCATTCTACTATCATGTGATGCACTAATAACATAATGACCTTTATCTGCATATTCTTTGAGGATATTAATCATTATTTGTGCATAACCTGCATCAAGCGCAGCAGTAGGTTCATCTAAGATAAGTATTTCAGGCTGTCTCATTAAGGCTAAATAAACAGCAGCACGTGTTTTTTCTCCTCCAGATAAGCTTTTAGGATACTTATTTTCAAGAGGTTTTATACTTAATTGTTCTTCATAATCATTAATTCTTGTACATCCTAATTTTTCTAGCTGTTTAATATGGCTGCCAATGGTCATTCCTTCTATGAATAAAGGTATCTGGTGAACATTTGCGAGATGATTATAAATAAACTTTTGTTTACTTTCTTCATCAAGAGTATCTATTCTTTCACCTTCATAAAGATAAATACAGTTATAAGCAAATTGGAAGGCTTTAAGAAATGTGGATTTTCCTGATCCGCTTCTTCCTTTGATAACAGTTAAATATCCACATTCAGCGCAGAATGAAGCATCTTTAAATAGAGTCTTTTTTCCAAAAGACACATTAAGTTGTTTAATTTCAAGCATATTAAACCACCTCATTTCTTAGTTCTGTAACAATATCAATCTTTTTGATAAATCTAGATTGCGTAATCACTCTTTCTAAAAGAAGTGTAATTATAAATACAAAAGTAGATATAAGAGGTGCTACAAGTGAGGATATACCTGTTAAAAGCAACATGATAATAGATATAATTGTACTAATTACTAAAACAGCACAAAGCCCAATAATGCTTTCAGTCAGAGATATATGAATCAAATCTTTTTCTCTTAAGCCAGATATTCTTAATAAAACAAGTTCACTCTTTCTTTGCATTAATAAATGTGATTCAAGAACAATATCAATAATCAAAGCAACAAGAATAATAATACCTGCAAACGTAAACATCAGCATTTGATAATAGTTGTTTAAGCTATTCATCGATTCTCTATCTGTAAATGAATCATTGATTGTATAACCGCTGCTTTCATAGTCTTTAAGAGCTGTTTCTAATTTATCGTATGTATCATAGCATATTACGTATCCTATATATTGTTTATCTTTACTGTTCTTTTCATAAATGGATTTCATTAATGAATAAGGCATATAGATATATCTTTGACTTTTTACTACATAATGGACTTTTTTAGAATTTTTAAATACACCATTCATATCAAAACTATGTTCAGTTTGATGCATTCCTTCTCTATCTTTAATTGTTATATCAAGGTCTATTTTGTTGTTCTTGGATTTCTGATTGAGAATATAGAAGGTAGATTCATCCATATAGATACCATTTTGTTTATCCTGTATAGGTCTATCTATATACTTGGATAAATCATCTTCTTTGAAATAAGGAACAATATAAACTTCTTCACCATTTATATCCGTACACATCTTATATAAAGGATATGCATTCTTGTCTTTTAATGTGATGAGTTTGCTGTAGTCTTGATCTACATATGAATGCTTATCTTTTGTGATAATGGCTTTGTTTTCTAATTGTCCTACCAGCATCTGCATTGCCTGTTTTTTGGAGTTATGAATAATTCCAGTCATAACCTGACATGAAACAAGACTTAAAACAAAAACCATCAATAAAAGAACATACATGAATCTATAATGTTTCATATATGTTTTAACATATTCAATACAGAAATTTTGATTAATAGAAGGGGCTGTCCCTTCACCACTTTGATCTTCTGAAAGAAAAAAATCAGAAGATGAAAGCATACCATCTTCAATCATATAAGTAACATCAGCATATTCTATTGCACATTCAGAATGTGATGCCATAACAATAGTCATATCATGACTCAGTTCTTTTAGTATTTCATAAATCTGTATTTCATTGTTATGGTCTAAAGAAGCAGTCGGTTCATCAAGAATAAGAACCTGTGGATGACTAATAAGGGCACACGCAATAGAAAGTCTTTGTCTCTCACCAAGAGAAAGTGTCATAACATTCTGTGATGGAGAGACATCTAAATGCATTCTATCAAGGTATTCATCTATATCATCATCAGTTAGAACTTTATTATGAATAGATGCAAAATATTGAAGTGTACCTGTCACATCAAGATGAGGAAGAAGACTACTTTCTTGTAAAACATAACTTATACGACTTCTTCTATATTCATCTCTCATCTTTCCTTCTATGAGTTTTCCATCATAGAAATATTTATAATTACTTTTATTATCCATAAGAGCAATACAGTAAAGAAGAGCTGTTTTTCCTGAACCGCTTGTACCTCTAAGAAGAGTGACAGAGTGAGCAGGAATACTGATTGTTGCATGATCTAGAATGACTCTATCATAGGTGATGGTTACATCTTTGAGTTCAATCATATTATTATTCCTTTCTAAATATGACTTCCAGTGGAACTAGAAGTCATAATTTTTAATAATCCTATATATAATAATAGCAATTCGCAAAAATAATGTATACCCTTACATTGAAATCGTTAAAAAAAGACCTATGAAGGTCTTATAAAATAATCGCAATAATTAATTCAATTACTGCAAACACAATAAATGCGATTGTCCATCCTTTCTTGCTTTTTTTAGATGAAAACTTATCCATCTGAACAGGTACAATAAATAGAAGGGTAATAAGAATAATACCCGGAAAACGGATGCTTATACTTAAGAATCTTGTACAATAAAGCAATATAATTAAAAACAAACTAGTGCATGTAGATGGCAAATTTTTTATATACTTTTCTTTCATAATATATCTCCTTAATGAATTAGTTTAAACTAACTACAGTATATACCTTATGGAAGAAAATACAATACTATATTATAAGAAATACTAAAAGGGCAGTTAACTGCCCTTAAGTCTTCCAACCTTATGAATGCATAGTGTGGTAATAAATTCTTCTAGTAGAATGCTGAAGAACCATAATAAGCATGCATAGAGAACAATAGGTATATGCATCATGAAACTCATAAAGATACTTATGATTAGTAGTATGACTAAATAGAATACGTAGTAGTAAACATAATCATATCGTGCAAGAGATTTTAACTCCTTAATACTTAATCCATTCTCATATAGGAAGAAGTATTCGTCCTTGTTGGAATCAATTGTCTTTTGACGATGATAGATAAGAATAATCAACATGATAATAAATATTGCACATATTAACATTAGTAAACTATTCATCATTCTAGAATTAATCTGAGTGAGATGATCAAGATTCACATTAGAATATACTGTTAAGTGAGGATCTATATCATTGATTTGTGAAAGAATACTAGAGATATATTGTGCATCATCCACTCTCACAAGTAACATCTTTGTCTCATCAATCTCAAAGTATTTCCTATATATAGCTTCAGGAAGATAGAGTACATCATCTCCTTGAGAAGAAATAGTATTCTTCTTGTTTATGTAGGATGAAACATGAAAAGTATGATGGTTGATGGTGATGTCTTTACCTAAATTCTTGATTGTACGAGATGCTTTGATTGTATCACCAGTATAAGATTGTACGATTACATCATCAGTAACTGTTTCATAGAATGGAGTGATATGAATATGTTCTATTTCATTGAGATCTCTTCTTATATCCATTCTAATGGGCTCAGTAATAGAATCATAAGCATACTTACTGTTATTTCCATAATAGAGGCGTACATCTAATAGTTTCTCTTGTATCGCATTAATCTCATGTGAATAGTATGTACGATATCCAAATATACCTATAGTCATAGAAAGAATCAAACCAAAAAGTATATATAGGATTTTAGAAGAACGTATAAGATGTTTCTTGTAGTAAGATAAATAGTTTTGTGGTTTTCTAGTAATAGAAGTGGTTTCTAGTTCTTCTATTGAACTCTTTTTGAGAGGTACTATTTTATGATTCTGAATCTCATAGAGATCATCTGCATAATCAATAATACGTTTATCATGTGTTGCGATAAGAACGCATACTGGATGTGTATGAATATAATCACTCAGGAGTTCTATTAATAACTTGCAGTTAATAGAATCTAGAGAAGCAGTTGGTTCATCTAAAAGAAGGAGAGAAGGATCCTTCATCAACGCGAAGGCGATAGCTGCACGTTGTCTTTCTCCTCCTGATACATGATCAGGTGTCTGATTGAGTAGATGTTCGATCTTCATAGAACATAGAATATCATTCATTCTAGTTTCGTTATATTCCTGTCCAGAGAGTAGGAATGCGAATTTCATATTCTCTCTAATGGTCATGTTATTGAATAATGTACTTTCTTGATGTACATAACCAATCTTTTCTTTCCTTGTAGTAAGAGGGTCATCAATAGAATGACCCTCCATTAAATAATCACAGGATAAAGGTGCTACAAGTCCTAATTGATTCAATAAGGTTGTTTTACCAGTACCACTTTTTCCTTTGATCATAGTAATGCTGTTGTTAGATAAGGTGATGCATGCATCATCAAAAATCACTCTATCAAATGTGATAGAAAGATGTTTAATATCAATCATGATCCGTGCTCTTTACCATTGTTTTATTTGTAATATAGAAGACTAATGTAGTCACAACAGCACTTACTAAACCTATAATCATCTTGATTGAATTGCTTACTAACGCAAACTCACTCGATGAGAATAGTCTTAAACAGAAGGAAAGAAGAACAGCTATAAATAGGAATGAAGCCATAAACTGTATATCAACCATATGAATGGATTGAATCTGTTTCTCATTTAAATCAAGTTCTCTATATCTTATATATTCTCTTGATTTATTATAGAGGATTAAGAAAACAACATAGGCAAGAAGACCAACAACAGTATAGATGAGAATCATAGTCTTAGTATTCTTAGAATCCTTTTGACGCATCTTAGCGGTTTGTTTGTAATCATCACTCTCTATATAAGTAACGATGTTTGGAGATATCTTATTGAGCCCATTTCTCACCTGATCTACATAACTTGCATTTTCACACTCGACTGCATAAGTTGCAGGAACATAATCAACAATATGCTCATTTAGATCTTCATATAAATTAATTGAAACATTAGTTGTACGATATTTATTTATAATAGAGTTCGCAAAGTCATTATTTAAGTAGACTTTAAATTCGTTGTTACCTGTGAAGTCATCTTGATCTTCATTTGATTTGATAACACCATAGATTTTAATAGATACTCTTTTCTTCTGATACACAGGATGTCGTTCAATTACATCATAAGATTTTTTCTGTAATCCATTTTGATCACCATATCGTATAGTGCCATTATATTCAGTAGAACATACAGGTACACCTATATCTATTTTCATGGTTACAGGAAAATCTGAATCAGTCAATTCTAACGTTTTCATAAGACCTTCGCTTATATAATTTTTGTTTTTATTACCAAACTGACCCTTTATATAACTTGATACAAAAACGTTGTCATCAGTAGAATATTCTCTTCCCTTGACTGACATATATGCAATTACATTATCATCCTCATCATTTCTTGTATCATAATTACGAGCTGGGAACTGATAATAGCTTGTTATGCTTTTAACTCCTTTGATAGATTGAATAGATTGGATTTCTTGAGGAGTCATAGAATATCCTTGATCATATTCCATAAATCTATAACCAGAAGGTAATTCATTTCTTGTAATATATTCTTTTCCTGTATAGATAATTTTACTAGTTAAGTTATCCATCATAGATGCTGTATTCTTGTTTGTCATATATAACTCTATACCAGAATATAAAGTCATATTGATAATAACTAAGCATAGTAAAGCATATAAGAGAATGCTGAACTTTTCTTTCTTACTTTTTACATGTGCAATTCTTTTAGGGGTAAACTCCTGTGTCATTGAGAGAGGTTCGCCATTACTTTCATTATCTTTGATACGAGTAAATTGAAGATTCTCAATTAAATACTTAATATCCAAATATTCATCAAATTCTTCATCATGAATAGTAAGAATAATAACACGATCATGACTATATTCTTTTAATAACTTCATGATTGAATGCTTATCTTCATAATCTACAGAAGATAAAGGTTCATCTAATATAATACAAGGACTATTAGAATAAACACTTAAGGCTATCATTATTCTTTTCTTTTCTCCTAAGGAACAAGAATCATATTTCTGTGATAAATTCGCTTTAATGCTTAAACTGTTGAATAGTTCATCGATTGTATTTTGATCATGTTCTCTATTATATATAGATTCTATTAATTCAAATTGTTGAATAATGGTAAGATCTCTTTTTAATAATGCATCCTGGTTTCCGTAGAATATAGAAGTGGCATCATTTACCATAGAGTCTACATGAATCTGTTTAGAAATAATTTTTAAGAAAGTGGTTTTTCCACAGCCACTTTCGCCTGCAATACCTATAATACCAATAGAAGGAGCCTTGAAATCGGCTCCTTCAAAAAGAACTTTATTAGTTTTGTAAGTAAAATTTAGTAGTTCAATCATTTAGTTCTCACCGTCCAGTTACCTGATCTTTTTTCGCCTCCAACTGTTGCAGTTGCATATGCACTACAATAATAAGTATCAACTTTTGTGACATAAGTATTAAATTTTTTTCCTAAGGGGTATTTATATCTCCATTCAACATCTCCTCCAGATACTTTTTTTGTTGAAGAATTATAAGTGACATTAAGTGTGGATATTGCCCATGTAAAAGAATCGTTTCTAATTATATAGCCCCCAGATTTAGTGGCTGCAAAAACAGTAGAAGGAAAAACTAGAGCAGCAAAAGTGAATAAAATGAGTAGTTTCTTTTTCATATAAAATATTCCTTTCTAAAGTAAAGATTAAAATTGTGCAAAAATTATGTGATTTGATATGACAGCGCTTACACTATTTATACTATACATAAAAATATGCTTGCTGTAAATACTATGATATTATTTTGTATAAATATCTAAAATGAAAAGTTAAATTCCACTTTAGGCGGATCGAAGTTGCGTTTAGTCTTTCGCAACTTTCTGTTTGATTTTCTGCAAGTATATAGTTATTGTGATGTCTGTTTCTTTATTCTATGAAAGGCTAATTATTATGACAAAATTAAATAAGAATCTGTATCTAACAGGCGTTTTGTGATTGTATGTGTCATAAATCAACATATATAATATATATGAAGAGGTATTGCAATTGAATAAGAAGGAGGAATGGCTATGAAAAAATTTATTCAATTGTTGGTGGTACTCTGTATTTTTGTATTAACAGGATGTAAAACAAACAAAGAACGTTATTTATCTATTACAACGAGTGGATATGATAAGAAAGGAAATGTAGTAGTGAATATCTCTGAATATTCATTATCTGCTAAGAAAGTGACTAAAAAGTATACTTCTTCTAATCCACTTGGTGTTTATTCTAAGTCTAATAATGCTGTATATTATGCTGAAGAAGATAATAGTGGTGATCATCTGTATGATTATGATCTTGATACAAAGAAATCTAAAAAGTTGTCTGGCGGTTTAACCGCAATGAATCAGATTATTCCTATAGATAATAATATCTATGTATTAGGCGTAGAAAAAGGTCAAAGATCACTCAAGCCCTATCGTTATAATATAGAAACAAAGAAGTTCAGTAAGATTAAGGCAGAAGAGGATTTAGATTTTGATCATATGGTCTATGATGTTTTCAATCATGATTTATATCTATGTGCAAGTAATCAAAAAGAAGAAGATCAGGCATTAGAAGATGCAAATGCGGGTAAGGGAAGTAAGTATATTGCACCTAATACGCATATTTATCGTTTGAAGAATAATCAACTTAAACGTATCTATTCTACAAATCGCAAGTTAGTCTATAGAATGCTTCCAATGGAAAGTGGAAATCTTACATTTACTGAAAGTGACACCATTCCGGCTTGGAATCCTCAATATCATACATATACATTAGATACAAAAACAAATAAGAAGAAAGCAGGTATTAATATTGATGAAATCATGGATGTGACACAGTATGCTTGTTTTAGTTCTTCTCATCAGATTATTCTTCTTGGACGCAATGATAAACATCAAGGTATATATACATATGATATTGATTCAGGTAAAACTGAGTTGTTATATGAATCTAAAAATGAATTGATTAATAGTTTTGAATTATTAGAATAAATAAAAAGGGGCGGTTTTGAACCGGGGAAATAACTCATTATAGTTTCATAAACAGTAAAGGGTGGGCTGAGCTGGTCATGAGTTTGAGGTAGACAAGGTAACTATAGATACAAGAAGCGTATATGAAAGATGCAACGTAAAGCTCATAAACTGCCACTGTGAGGGCTGTCCATTCAGATCAAGATGTACTAAATCAAAGGTTGGAAGAAGCATAAACTACTGTAAGGAACTTGATGAATTTCATAAGGAAGTAAGAAAAAATGTCACAAGTGAAGAAGGAAAGAAGCTCATGTTCAAGAGAGATAATGAAGCAGAAGGAACTTTTGGGGATCTTAAGGAGAATATGGGTTATGACAGACTCTATAGAAGAGGACATGACAATGTTCAGATGGAGATCTACCTTGTCGCAATGGGGCATAATATCAGGAAATACCAGAAACTGAAGAAGAGAATCAAGGAAACAGAAGAAAAACAGATGAAACAGGTCGAGGAGATGCTCAGATTATTTATCTGCTGATAAAATTTTTTTTAAGATATGGGCAGGGTCTTGTGAAGTATGTCTGAAATATGAAAAAGTTATTCACTGTTGCATGGTGAATAACTTTTTAGGCAGGATACAAGAAAAAAGAGCTGTAACGCTCAAAGTAGTAAATGCTATCTATTCGTTACAGCCCCTTTAAAATTATCAGTTATATATCCAAAATGAGTACAAAAATTAATTCAATAATAGCAACGATGATATATGTAATGGTCCAACGTTTCTTCGTTTTTTGGGATGACTGTGGTCTCATTTGGTTAGGTATTATAAACAAAAGAGTACAAACAACAATATATAACCCACCACCAATACCATTTAGATATTTTGAACAATACAACAATAATAATATAAAACAGAATGTAGTTGCGTAAGGCAGATTCTTTATAAATTTATCTTTCATGATATTTACCTTTTTCTATGATCATTGATTATAAAAAAATGATTAGTTCAAAAATTACAGCTATAATAGTAAAAAAACTATCTAATCTTAGTATTTACTAATTTTTCGTTCATTAGTATTTACTTGCCCCTGTGATATCTCTTTTTATTTTATATACAGCTCTATGACCGGCTCTTGTTCTATAATATTTAGTAACTTTAATTGAGAGTTTTATACCGTGTTTGGTGCTTGGAGAAGTAAAATGATTAATGAGATCTGCAGTAGCTCCAACAATACCTGCAGCCTCTCCGATGGCTGCTGCTCCTGAATAAGTAAGAATGGCGGCAGTGACATTAGCTATGGTCGCAACGTTTCCGGCTACCTTCTTAATAGAAGCATAAGATATATATTTAGTTTCTTTACTGGAAACAGATCTGGCAACAGATGAATTACTTGATAAATCAATACTGTTACCAGTTATTGATGATGTTAAGATCTGTGTCTTTTTATCATAAGACAATGTCTGTACTTCTTTGGTATCATTGTTGATGATATTTACATTTCTATAGTTATCATCTTCAACGATCTGAATGGTCTCATTCGAACCATCAATATGGATTGTAGACACACTATTGTCATATGCGTAAGTGATAGGGGAACTAGCACCTATGATACAGATTGTGCATAATAAAGAAATAAAATATGTTTTAATACTTTTCATAATAACCCTTCTTTTATAATTAGTTGCAACTAACTTCATTATATGCTCTATTTGAAATATGTCAATAAACTCTTATATCGTTATTGATCGTTATTGATAATTCTAAATTCAAAAAGTGAAAAGTTAAATTCCACTGTAAGCGGGTCGAAGTTGCGTTTAGTCTTTCATAACTTTTTAGTTGAATTTTTTTGTAGGTATATCATCTGTATACTTATGATCTTGATACAAAGAAATCTAAAAAGTTATCTGGTGGTTTAACCGCAATGAATCAGATTATTCCTATAGAGAATAATATCTATGTATTAGGTGTAGAAAAAGGTCAAAGATTACTCAAGCCTTATCGTTATAATATAGAAACTAACAAGTTCAGTAAGATTAAGGCAGAAGAGGATTTGGATTTTGATCATATGGTCTATGATGTTTTCAATCATGATTTATATCTATGTGCAAGTAATCAAAAAGAAGAAGATCAGGCATTAGAAGATGCAAATGCGGGTAAGGGAAGTAAGTATATTGCACCTAATACGCATATTTATCGTTTGAAGAATAATCAACTTAAACGTATCTATTCTACAAATCGCAAGTTAGTCTATAGAATGCTTCCAATGGAAAGTGGAAATCTTACATTTACTGAAAGTGACACCATTCCGGCTTGGAATCCTCAATATCATACATATACATTAGATACAAAAACAAATAAGAAGAAAGCAGGTATTAATATTGATGAAATCATGGATGTGACACAGTATGCTTGTTTTAGTTCTTCTCATCAGATTATTCTTCTTGGACGCAATGATAAACATCAAGGTATATATACATATGATATTGATTCAGGTAAAACTGAATTATTGTATGAATCTAAAAATGAATTGATTAATAGTTTTGAATTATTAGAGTAAATGAAAATACCCACAGCTCGTAACTGTGGGTATTTAGATAATAAAAAAATAGACCTTAGTCTATCTTCTAATCGTATGGAGCGGGTGATGGGAATCGAACCCACGTAGTCAGCTTGGAAGGCTGAAGTTCTACCATTGAACTACACCCGCAAATGAAAACGATCTTTCGATCGTATTTTGAGAAATGGTGACCGGTACGGGATTCGAACCCGTGAATGCATGCGTGAAAGGCATGTGAGTTAACCGTTTCTCCAAC
>OIXW01000006.1_pt1 | contig 68814 bp, 66 predicted proteins | sample 1587951 | NCBI WGS metagenome assembly OIXW01 (sample SAMN03283239) | human gut metagenome | biome: human-associated habitat; material: feces | host: Homo sapiens | place: Peru | collected 2012
TAACAAAAAAAAGAATCGAGGCTATTGGACAGGAAATCTCTATAAGAAGATGGTTAAAGTTATTCAAGAACTATCTATGTAGACACTTCTTATTCCAAAGATTTGATTCACGAGAATAGACAAAGAAACTTGCGGCGAAACCATTGACCTGAGGTAACCAATCCACGCATAACAGAGTGGCCAACCGCCGATAAATCTGTATAGAAGTTTCTTGTCCTATGTCCTTGATTTTAAAAAAACAAAATAAAACGAAAATTAAAGAAATACCCAAAGAAATATGATATTTCCGCTTGACAATCGTCATTTCATAACAGAATAGTAGAAAGAGTTACTGTAAATATAAATGCCTGTTTCAAACGATCATATCTTTTTGCACCATAACTAAATGCAGATACTGGCTGGAATCCCTGTCCAATACCTACTCCCACTGAGAAGATCAGATTAGATATACGACTCACAACACTCATGGCCGCAATCGCTTCATCACCATAGATTCCTGCCGCAAAATTTAAAGTCATAACACTGATACTATTTAATCCCTGACGACAGAGTGATGGGAATCCTACCGCAACAATACTTCCAATAACATGTTTCTCTAAACTGACATACTGCCATTTGAAACAACTTTGTGTCTTTCCTTTATGATACATAGAATAAAGAATAAAAGCACTGATATATTGAGACAGGGCAGTAGAAAGTCCAGCACCAGTGACACCCATATGGAATATTCTCATAAACAGATAATCACCAAAGATATTAATAATAGAACCTGATGTAAGTCCAATCATCGCAAGTGAAGCCTGTCCTTCATATCTTAGTATATTATTCATCACACATGATGAAGTCATAGCAGGTGCTGCAATAAGAATAAAGAAAGCATAGGCTCTTGCATAAGGTAATATAGTAGAAGTTGAACCCATTAAATACATGAGTGGATTCAAGAATATAAGACCTAGTATCGCAATCAACGTACCAAAAAAGAGTGAGCCAAAAAAGCTAGTAGAGGCAAATATACGTGCTTCTTCTACTCTTTTAGCGCCTAGTCTTCTTGATATATTTGCGCCTGCGCCGTGTCCAAACATAAAGCCAAAAGCCTGCAATATAGCCATTAATCCAAAGACAATACCGACTGCACCAGTCGCACTTGTTCCTACTGTAGAAACAAAGTAGGTATCAGCCATGTTATAGATATTAGTCACCAACATTGAGATAGTTGTTGGTAATGCTAGAGTAAGTATCAGAGAAGGGATTGGCTGTTTAGTCATTCTCTCATACTGTGATTCATATTGTGTCATAAAACTCTCCCCTTTTGGTTATTTATTATAAAACTACTTCTTACTTAAAACAATCAAGGTTCACATAATGAAAAAATTGTGATAATGTAAGAGATGCGAGGTATGAGAAAATGTATAAAAAAATATTAACACTAGTATTATGTGCTTTCTTTGTATTAACTGGATGTTCTTCTAAGACAGCTGTTAAATCACAGGCGAGTACATATGCAGTCCTTACTAAAAAGAAAAAGAATGAGCTTCTTAAGATGAAGAAGCATTATGATCTTATTGTAGTGAGAAGTAAAGGTTTAACTACAGAAGATATGAAGGTTTTAAGAAAGAAGTCTAAACAGATTTATTTCTATATGAGTTTAAAGAAACCTCATCATAAAGCTGAAGAGTTAAAGGCTGATGGTATCTTTATTAGTAAGATTGATGATGCCAATGCATTAGATGCTCTTATTAAAGAAGCAAATCAGAATAAGTTAAAGGTTATTGTGAATAATGCCTATGATTATAGAGAAACTGTTTATAAGAATGCTAAGATGGTGGCAGGTGTAAACCAGACTAGTATGATGACTAAGAAACAGGGTAAGAAATATGTGAAGCAGGATACTGAAGTATCAACACGCCTAAAGAAATATTTAAGTACTTGTCAAGAAAAAGGTATTGCGACTTATTTAGTAGAATATACTACAAATACTGACTGGAGAGCTGCAATCAGTGCTTATTGTAAGAAGCATCATATTACTTACTACAATCCAACTATTAAGTAAGACACATGGAAACATGTGTTTTTTATGTACAAAAAAGACCTCCGAAGAGGTCCATTAATAGAAAACCCGAGCAAACATCATTTCCACAATGCCGCTACCGTAAAAGAATATCTTTTTCCACCTGTTAAGATGATACACTGTCTAAAACCAACTGTCAATGACTAACCCAAGAAATTTGAAAGTTCCTTGGACTAATTTATTAGTCTTATAATAATTAGAATTTCTATCAATTCTTCTCATCAATTTCTTCAATTCCCCACTTTCGTATAATGCAACTCCTTCGCTTCTTACTATTTTCTTATGCATATACAACAACGTAATGATCTGCTGAATTCTCGCATTACTCATTTTATTTTTTCGAAAGTTAGAATTCATATGTGGAATACATATCAATTCCTTTATAATCTCTTTATTTGTATGATGTTCTGCAGTATGAGGTCTTAAATCATTCAATATACAATTACTATGAGCCGCCCCATTTCTAATTTTTTTACAAGTTAATAGCCTATAATAATCATCTATCATTTCTTTGTCAGAGTATTGCTTAGCACAATAGTGATAAAATCCAACTAATTCTCCAAACGATATAATTTCAATAAATGCCCAAACAGGATAATTACCTTCATACTTTTCAATAATATCTCTGCAGTAAATACTTCTTTTATTTCTATTAATTTCAGATAAAAAATTTTTCTTATGCCTATCGTCCAATGAATCAATATAATCTTTGACAACTTGATAACCATCCTCATCATACTCATCTATTTTCCTTAATAATTGTAGCTTCGTATGATGTTCAATATCCAAAGCCATTTCTACTATTTTATAACGAAGACGCATATCAATGATCGACATGTCAACTAGATACGCAAATTCTAAATTAATATACTTTCCCTCATTTTTTCCACCTGGATGTTTATCATAATTTTTTCTAAAAGAAGTCAGCTTATAATAATTATTGTTGTATTTGAGATATTGTTTGGCTGATTCCTCATCCATGATATTGAAAAGTATTCCCTTGTCTTTCAAATATTGAATCTGTTCATCTAGAGATAATCTTGGTTTACTATTTTCCATCTTCAATCTCCTTTAAACGTATTAAAAAAACTATAAGAATTACTCTTATAGTCTTCTACTAATTTATACTATTTGAAACTTCTTTTTTCTTATTATCAAAGACATTGTTTACAGCCAAATCTTCTTGCACATCCATTACATATAGGTTTTGATGCACATTCTAAACAATGTTCACTGAATTCTCTTTTATACAACTGATCTTCTCTTAATTCATTATCAAAGAAATCATAAAGATGATATACAGGTTTCTTTCCTTGATAATTCATTCTAGAACGATAGGCTATTCTTGTCTGAGCTACTTTACCTTTTACTCGATAATGGATACCATCCTTCACAAAATGAGATCCTGTTTCTATAAAAGTGAATGTCGTATTCTTATTCACACATTGATTATGTAGCGATTTAATCCAATCGAAGTCACATGCTCTTGTACCACCATAATTCTCTCCACCGCATGTCACTTCTTCTATACGTCCATCTAGATATCTCTCTAGATCTATAGGACCTATAAGAGGGGCTAACATCACACCTCTATGTTTAGCAGGAATATCTAAAAGAAGTGGTATTCGTTCATCTGCACGCTTTTGATTCTCACATGTGACATTGAGTATCACATTCTCATACCCTTCACCCCAATTATCTGGTAAGCATTCTTTGAGTCTTTCTGCTCTTTTAGTCAGTATAAAAAAAATGACATCCTGTCTTCTTCTGATCATGGACCAGACATCATCTCTCCATATATCTGCTTCTTCTAGACAGAAATCACTTGTCATACAGACTCTTATCTTTTCTCCACTTTGTATCTTATAGGTACCATCTCTATTTTTAGAAAGTGGATACGCAAAATCATTGGTCTTATATATATGTGAGCCATCCTGATTTCTCATCTTATCTAAAACATACATATAACAGTTCTTACACCCTTCTGAATACTTTACACAGCCATGCCAGGGATTCCAAATATCGTGCATTTTAACTCCTTATCAAACTAAAGTGCTTTATTTCAAACCATTTAATAATACGTCCTACACAAAGTGCAGAGATTATTGTTCCTACACCTATACCATAGAATGGTGAACGTGTTACTAAACAAAGAATAATTGTAGATGCAATCATTGTAATATCAAAGCAGTTCTTACACAAGGAATACGGCTTATTATATCTTGTAGAAATACTTAAGACCACACCATCCACTGGCGCCAATATAAAATGAGACTGTATCATTGTATATACACCAAAAGCTGTACATAAGTTTCCTGCAAGCAATATCACAAAACGTAATCCTAAAGATTCTGGAGAAGCAGGAATAATCATCTGATATAAATCTATTATATATCCCATAATAAATGAGAAAGGTATTTCTAAAAGAATATCTAATTTTATCTTTCTTTCTATCAATAGCTGTACCACAATTAAAACCATATAAAGAATAATATTTGCAATACCAAATGAAATAGGTGTCGTTTCTTTTACTGCATAAGGAAGTGTAGTAAAAGCAGCTACTCCTAATAATGAACGTGTATTCAAAGTAATCCCTAATACAAGTACATTTAGTCCAATTAAGTAATTAATCAATCGTTTCATCTTTATCACCCCAATAGAAGTATAAAGAGTTTTCTTATACCTTTCCAATATCGTTTATATATTATATAATAACTTATAGTTATTAGAGGTGAGAACATGAATATTAAACAGATAGAATATTTTATTGATTTATCAACATCCTTAAGCTTTACCAAAACAGCCCAGCATTTCTACATTTCTCAGACTGCAATTACTAAGCAGATTCATAATCTAGAAGATGAATTAGGTATACCATTATTTATCAGAAACAAAAAGAAAGTAGAAATCACACCAGAAGGAACACTTTTTTTATCCCATGCACAAAGTATTATGAAAGAAATAAATACTGCCAAACAGGTCGTAGACGCTTATAAGCGTGGAGAATCAGGTATTGTACGTATTGGTCTTCTAAAAAACTGTGATGATCAGCTGACTGTTAGTCTATTAGAAACAATCAAGAAAACGTATCCTTCTATTGTATTAGAATATCGTGCTTATAGGCGTATAAATCTTATACAGCTGTTTAATGAAAGAGAGCTTGATCTTATTATTATGATGGAAAATCACTTTCTCCAAGAGCCTTCCCTCTTATTAAAGACGTACCCTCTTATGAAGTATTATCATAAAGACACTTCTCTCACATCACTTCCTCTTCTTTATGATACTTCAGTAAAATATGAGAATATAGATACAGAAATCGAACAATTACTACTTAAAGCCTGTATGAAGGAAGGATATGTCATATTACAGAAGTTCGTGGACCAAAGTCCTTACTGTAAGTATTTATCATCTTTTCCTACAGATAGGACTTCTTCTTTATATCTCTACTATCATGAAGATGCTCATCAAATCATTCATAATATACTAGACGTACTCAAAAAGCATGCCTTCTAGGCATGCTCGTTTTATTCTAGTTCAAATGCTCCAGTATATAACTGATAGTATTGACCCTTCTGTTTAATTAAGTCATCATGAGAACCACGTTCAATAATATGACCATGATCTAATACCATGATTACATCAGAGTTCTGTACAGTAGAAAGTCTATGTGCGATAACAAATACAGTACGACCCTTCATTAAAGCATCCATACCCTTTTGTACAATAGCTTCTGTACGTGTATCGATAGATGATGTTGCTTCATCCATGATCATAACAGGTGGATCTGCTACTGCAGCTCTCGCAATCGCAATAAGCTGTCTCTGACCCTGTGATAAACTTGCCCCATTACCAGTCAACATTGTGTTATAACCATCTGGTAAACGTGTAATGAAATCATCTGCACCAGCAAGCTTAGCTGCTTCAATACATTGTTCATCAGTCGCTTCGAGATAACCATAACGGATATTATCCATTACAGTACCAGTAAAGAGGTTTGTTTCCTGTAAGATGATACCAAGTGATCTTCTTAAATCAGGTTTCTTAATCTTATTGATGTTGATACCATCATATCTGATCTTACCATCTTCAATATCATAGAATCTATTAATCAGGTTAGTAATAGTTGTCTTACCAGCACCAGTTGCCCCTACAAAGGCTACTTTCTGACCAGGTTTAGCATATAATGTGATGTTATGTAGAATCATCTTATTTGGGTTATAAGCGAAATCTACATCATGCATTTCTACATCGCCTTCAAGTCTTGTATAAGTCACAGTACCATCTTCATGTGGATGTTTCCATGCCCACATTTCTGTACGTTCTGTTGTTTCTACAAGTTCACCATTTTCTTCCTTGGCATTGACTAAAGTGACATAACCTTCATCAAATTCAGGTTCTTCATCTAATAATCCAAAGATACGACTCGCCCCAGCAAGACCCATAACAACTGAGTTGATCTGCTGAGAAATCTGACCAATCTGTCCACAGAACTGCTTAGTCATATTTAAGAATGGAACAACAATAGAAATACTTAAAGCCATACCTGAGACTGAAATATTAGGCACCTTTAAATAAAGAAGAGTACCACCAACAATCGCAATTAATACATAAAGAATATTACCTACGTTATTCAAAATAGGCATTAAGATATTCGCAAATGTATTGGCTTTTCTAGATGCTTCAAACCATTCATTGTTTACTTTATCAAATCCAGCAATCGCTTCTTCCTCATGGTTGAATACTTTGATGACCTTCTGTCCGTTCATCATTTCTTCAATATAACCTTCAGTTTCACCAAGTGTCTGCTGCTGTTTAATAAAGAATCTTGAACTCTTAGAACCAAAGTTCTTAGTAATTAAAACCATGATCATACAGCCAATAAAGATAACTCCTGCAAGCCATAAACTGAAATAAAGCATGATACTTACTACTGTAATTAAAACAATAGAAGTCTGCATTAAAGCTGGTAATGACTGAGAAATAAGCTGTCTTAATGTATCTGTATCATTTGTATAAATAGACATGATATCACCATGTGCATTTGTATCAAAATAACGGATAGGAAGACTTTCCATTTTCGCAAACATCTTTTCTCTGAATTTCATTAATGAACCCTGAGTCACTACAGCCATTAAACGGTTGTATGTAAATGATGCGATTAATGAAAAAATATAAAGAACGACTAATACAACAACAATTGAGAATATTTCAGGTTTTGCATGTACCCAGTCTTTAGTACGCCAATACTTTTCAATAACAGAAATAATATTCTGCATGAAAATAGATGGTATAGAGCTGACAACTGCATTAAAGAGAATTAAGAATATGATAATAGGTAGAAGAACAGGATAGAATTCAAAAAGTGTTTTAATCAAACGTATGAATGTGTTCTTCTTATTACCACGATTATTGTTCATCCTGTTCACCTCCTCTATTTTGTGAATAATATACTTCCTGATAAATTGGATTAGATGCGAGAAGTTCATCATGAGTACCGATAGCTTCAATAGAACCATTATCCATGATAATGATCTGATCAGCATCCTGTACACTTGATACTCTCTGCGCAATGATGATCTTAGTTGTTTCAGGAATAAACTTCTTGAAACCACCTCTAATAATTGCATCTGTTTTTGTATCTACAGCACTTGTAGAGTCATCAAGAATTAAGATTTTAGGTTTCTTAAGTAATGCACGTGCAATACATAATCTCTGTTTCTGTCCACCAGAAACGTTTGTACCACCCTGTTCAATATGTGTATCATATTTATCTGGGAACTGTTCGATGAATTCATCAGCACATGCAAGATGACATGCTTCTTCTATTTCTTCATCTGTGGCTTCTTTATTACCCCAGCGTAAGTTTTCTTTAATAGAACCAGAGAATAAGACATTCTTCTGTAACACAACAGAAACAGCATCTCTTAAAGTCACTAAGTCATAGTCTCTTACATCTACACCTGCTACTTTTACTTCACCTTCTGTTACATCATAAAGACGTGAAATAAGATTCACAAGTGATGTTTTAGAAGAACCAGTACCACCTAAAATACCAATAGTCTGTCCTGATTTAATATGTAGATTAATATTTGCAAGAGCATAACGATCAGCACGTTTAGAGTATTTAAATGAGACGTTATTAAAATCAATAGAACCATCACTAACTTCATAGATAGGATTTTCTGGATTGGAGATCGTATGTTTTTCTTCTAATACAGCGACAATACGTTCACATGATTCCATAGAGATAGTCACCATAACAAAGATCATAGATAACATCATTAAGCTCATAAGAATCTGGAAGCTATAAGTAAGTAATGAAGATAACTGACCTACCTGGATAATAGTACCACCGAAATTAACAACTAAGAATGAACCAAATGTCATAACGAAAATCATTACAACATAAATACAGAACTGCATCATTGGGTTGTTTAATGCAAGAATCTTTTCAGCTCTTGTGAAGTCATTACAAACATCTTCTGCAGCTGTATTGAATTTCTTCATTTCAAAATCTTCACGAACGAATGATTTTACAACTCTGATACCATTGATATTTTCCTGTACTGAGTTGTTTAAGTTATCATATTTTCTAAATACCTTTCTAAATAAAGGCATTGTCTTCTTGATTACAAGACCTAAACCAATACCAAGTACTGGAATAGTAAATAAGAAGATTAAAGCAAGACGACCACCCATGACAAATCCCATAATTAATGAGAAGATCAACATAAGTGGTGCACGTACAACTGTACGAATAATCATCATATAAGCCATCTGAACGTTAGTGACATCAGTTGTCATACGAGTCACAAGTGATGAAGCACTGAAACGGTCAATGTTTTCAAATGAGAAGTTCTGAACTGCAACAAACAAGTCTTTACGTAAGTTCTTACCAAAACCTGCTGAAGCATTAGCTGCAGTAATACCTGCAAGAGCCCCAAATAGGAGTGAGAAACAAGCCATAATTACAAGTATCACACCATATTTCACAATTACAGAGAGATCGCAGCCGTTCTGCATTTTATTCACTAGAGTTGCGACCATTAATGGTAGAAAACATTCTGTCAATGATTCAAAGGCAACTAAGATAGGTGTCAACATAGAATCTCTCTTGTATTCACGAATACTTTTCTTAAGCACACGAATTATATTCATTCTTTTTCCCCTTTCATTCATTTTCTAAATTAGAATAAACTTTACTAAGAAGTTCAGTTAAAGTATCGATTTCTTCCTGTGTTAATCCCTGCAACATTAATCGATGGGATTCAGCCATATTCTTTTTTGCCTTAGCACAATGACCTTCACCACATGCTGTTAAGCAGGCAATCTTAATACGCTTATCCTTAGGATCATCACAACATTCAATAAGATGTTTTTCCTGAAGTCTTCCTAAAAGTCCCGCAGTTGTTGATTGAGCAACATGTAAATCCTTCTCAATCTCCTTGAAGGTCATTCTGTGATCAGGTGTTTCCTGTAATTTCAATAAAACATGGGACTGCATTAAAGTTAAACCTTCTTTTCTTAAAGAATTGTTGGCACGTTTCTTTAAACGGTCATTAATATGTTTAATATAACCTATTGTTTCATTTTCTTTCACGAGTCTTACCTCCTTCTGCGCATTAGAATGATAGTACACTTTTAATTTATTGTCAATAGTATGCTATTAAATATCAAATTATGAAAAAAGAAGGACTTAGTCCTTCTTCTCAGCCTTAGATTCACAATAATAACATCTATAGATACGCTTCTCTCTGTTTGCAAGATAGAAGATCTGATCTAAATCTCTTTCTACAGATGTAATACATCTTGGGTTCTTACATTTAGCCACATTGATGATCTTTTCAGGAAGCTGTAACTTCTTCTTTTCTACTCTTTCACCATTCTTGATAATAGAAACAGTGATGTTAGGATCAATATAACCCAATACATCTAAATCAACATCAAAATCATTATCAATCTTGATGATATCTTTCTTACCCATCTTATTAGAACGGCAATTCATAATGATTGCCACCTGACAATCTAATTTACCTAGATCAAGGGCATCATATACTTCTTTTGCTTTACCTGCTGCAATATGGTCAATCACAATACCATTTTTAATACTGTCTATTCTCATAATCTTTCCACCTCATTCTGTAATCCTAATAAGCTTAAGATCAATGCCATACGGATAAAACGTCCATTATTAGCCTGTCTGAAATAAGCAGCTCTTGGATCTGCATCGACTTCAGTCTTAATTTCATTAACACGTGGAAGTGGATGCATGACAATCATATCTTTCTTTGCAGCCTGTAATTTTTCTTCATCTAAGATATAAGTATCTCTTAAACGGATATAATCCTGTTCATTGAAGAAACGTTCCTGCTGTACTCTTGTCATATAAAGAATATCTAATTCTGGCATAACTTCTTCCATACTGCGTACTTCTTTATATTCAACACCCATTGGATCAAGAATGTCTTCTTTTAAGTATTCAGGAAGCTTTAATTCATCTGGAGAGATGAATACAAACTTAGTACCTTCATAACGTGACATCGCTTTTAATAATGAATGAACTGTACGTCCAAACTTCAAGTCACCACAAAAACCTACTGTAAGGTTCTTTAAAGTGCCTTTTTCTCTTTGAATAGTTAATAAGTCAGTTAATGTCTGAGTAGGATGATTATGTCCTCCATCGCCTGCATTAATTAAAGGTACAGTGCATGCTGATGAAGCCACAACTGGAGCACCTTCCTTTGGATGACGCATTGCGATAATATCACAATAACCACTTGTTACATGAATTGTATCTGATACTGTTTCTCCTTTAGAAGCACTAGATACATTTGCGGTTGGGAATCCTAATACATTTCCTCCAAGTGATAACATAGCACTTTCAAAAGAAAGTCTTGTACGTGTACTAGGTTCGAAGAATAGTGTTGCAAGAATCTTGTGGGCACATACGTCCTGATAACGTGTACGATCTTTGATGATATCGTTTGCGAGTGCGATTAAATCATCAATTTCTTCAACAGATAAGTCCATTGGATCAATAATGAATTTTTTCATGGTGAGCTCCTTCTTTATAAACTTGTTTTAATTCCTATCTATTATATCACAGCACTTATATTTAAACAGTTTTTTCTAATAAAAACGTTTAATTGATATATCAGCTATATTATTATGATATATGTAAGGAGAATGGAAATGACTGAGAAAGAGAAAATGTTGAAAGAGATGCTGTATGATGCCAACAATGATGAAGATCTACTTAAAGAAAGAGCAATCGCAAAAGATCTCTGTTTTAAATATAATCAGCTGATGCCTTCTGATGTAGAGAATCAAAAACAGGTATTAAAGGAATTACTAGGAGAAATAAATGATTCAGCCATCTTTGTAGCACCTTTCTGGTGTGATTATGGTTTCAATATAAAAGTAGGAAAGAACTTCTTTGCGAATCACAATACAGTGATACTAGATGGTGCAAAGGTGACTTGTGGAGATAATGTCTTTATAGCACCTAATTGTGGATTCTATACTGCAGGACATCCAATAGATGCAAAACGTAGAAATCAGGGATTAGAGTATGCTTATCCTATTACAGTAGGAAATAATGTATGGATAGGTGCAGGTGTGCATGTAATGCCTGGAGTGACTATTGGAGATAATGTGGTGATTGGTGGAGGTAGTGTTATAGTAAAGGATATTCCTAGCAATAGTGTTGCGGTAGGTAATCCCTGTCATGTGATTAGAGAGATTACTGAAGAGGATGAACAAACAAACTGGAATCATAATTAAAAGGATGTCAACCGACATCCTTTTATAATACATATTCACCTGAGTGCCAACCTGAGGGACATTCCGAGGGACATTCCTCTAATCATTATGGGGCATAAAACCAGATAAGCTTTCTGCAAGAGTAGAAATAGGCATTGTCTGTACAATTACATGACCTGGTCCCTTTACGACTGTATTAAAGAATCCTTCTCCTCCTAGGAACTTATTCTTTATACCTTTCACAGAAACAATATCAATATGACAAGATGAACTCATTGCGACAAGATTACCTGTATTCACAACCATCTCTTCACCAGGTTCAAGGTCATATTCTATGGCTGTACCATCTATTTCAATAAATAGTAAACCAGAACCATAATATCTATTCATAATGAACCCTTCTCCACCAAAGAAACCAATAGTTCCCTTTTTAGAGAATGAGATTTCTCTTTTTACTGTTTCTTCACTTGCGAGATAAGAAGACTTCTGAACAATAATCTCTCCCTGGCTTACATTATATACAAGTATATCACCAGGAAAAGAAGAACCTAAGGCAATCATACTAGGCTTTGTGGCTGTGTATCTATTCAAGAAAAGTGTTTCTCCTGAAAAAGCACGGCCAAATAGAGATTTCATACCACCTGATACAGTATCCATAGTCAAAGCTGGTTTCATCCATACCATTGCCCCACTATCTGTCAAAATAGATTCACCTTCACCTAAATGAAGTATGGCGACAGGAAGTGGTTTTCCTTTAATTTCATACTGCATAAAATCATCTCCTACTGATCTAATTTTAATTCATGAATAACATCTGCTAAACCATCATCATCTGGATTCTTGAAGAAACATGTTCCAATAGCTTTTAATTTATCAGGCGCATTTTCTGCCACTACACCAATTTCACATGCATCAATCATCTGGAAATCATTCATAGAATCTCCAAAACCGATTGTATCCTTCATATCTCCATGATAATAATCTACAACACGTTTTACACCATCTGCTTTTGTACAGTTCTTTAAGATAATTTCACCGTTAATAAAATCATCTGCATACTTAGAGAATGTGACAATATTAAACATCGGTGCAATATACTTAACACAATCATAAAAAGCGATAGGATCAGGTGCAATAAAACCAATTTTAGTCACACCTGTATTTTCTAAATCAAACTTAGAAACAGGAATACGGTTTTCTTCCTGACGCTTTAATTCAAAGAATCTCTGTAATTCTACGTTTTCTCCAAATTCTTTAGTATGTCTCTTATCAAAGAATTCATTAACACCTGGTGTCTGGTAAATTGCATGTTCTGTTTCTAGACAGAATAAAATGCCATGATTCACAAAGAGTGTCATCATTTCTGAAAGAGTATATTTGTCCATGAAGTTCTTAAAGATATACTTACCATCTACCTGAACAAATCCTCCAGCACTTGCCACAATACCATCAACAGGTAATGCTTTTACATCACCTACAATAGAAGTAGGTGCTCTACCTGTACATAAGAATACTTTGTTTCCTGCATCCTTAGCTGCTTGAATCGCTTCTTTTGTTTTTTCTGTTACATGTCTTGATTTTCCTACTAATGTACCATCAATATCAAAAAATAAAAATTTACTCATATACTACTCCATAATCTCATCAATCAATATAGGCTTTTCTACCTTTTCTTTACTAAAATGGAATGCACTTAATAATTCTTCTTTTCTTTCCTGCGTCCATTTACCATTATCATGCACAGTCACTAATGGTTCTCCCTGTTCCACATAGTCACCAATCTTCTTATGTAGAATTAAACCAACACTATGATCTATTTCATCTGTGACTGTTTCTCTTCCACCACCTAGACGCATTGATACAAGTCCGAGAGTTAATGCCTCTAGATCTTCAATATAACCTGTTTCAGGTGCATAAACATCAAATATATGTTCAGCCACTGTAAACTTTTCAGGATAAAGAATATAATCACTATCTCCACCCTGTGCTTTTACCATTTCTTCTAAGGCATGTAATGCTTTCTTAGAAGAAATAGCTTCTTCTAGCATCTTTCTTGCTTCAGTCACTGATTCTGCCTTTTTAGCCATCATCAGCATTGTACTACCTGCAGTTAAACATAATTCTAATAAATCTTCAGGACCATTCCCATTAAGTGTTGCAATCGCTTCTTTTACTTCTAATGAATTACCAATCGCATAGCCTAAAGGCTGGGACATATTAGAAATAGTGGCTCTTGTATCCTTATGAAGATGCTGACCAATAGTAATCATTGTACGAGCAAGCTTCTTCGCATCCTCCAAGTTCTTCATAAAAGCACCATCACCATATTTGACATCAAGTAAAATCGCATCACTGCCTGCAGCTAACTTCTTACTCATAATAGAAGAAGCAATCAAAGGAATAGATTGAACAGTTCCTGTCACATCTCTTAATGCATACATCTTCTTATCTGCAGGATCTAGAGAGGCTGTCTGCCCAATAATAGCTAAATGAATATCATTCACCTGTTTAATAAAAACTTCTTCATTGACATAAATATTAAGTCCAGGAATAGACTCCATCTTATCTAGAGTCCCACCTGTATGTCCAAGTCCCCTGCCACTCATCTTAGCCACAGGTACACCACATGCAGCGACCATTGGACCTAATACTAAAGATGTCTTATCACCAACACCACCAGTAGAATGCTTATCTACTTTAATACCATGAATACCACTTAAATCAATCACATCACCACTATGCATCATTTCTAAAGTCAGCTGGGCTGTTTCGTGATCTGTTAATCCATTAAAGACAACAGCCATCAAGAAAGCACTCATCTGATAATCAGGAATATCACCTTTTGTATATCCCTGGATTAATTCATGAATTTCTTCACCAGTTAATACTACATTATCTTTCTTCTTTTCAATAAGATCTACCATTCTCATAAATGTCACCTACTCAAATTGAGTTCCAACCTCGAATATATTCTTACCATTCAAATAATCCTTTACAGACATACGTTTCTTACCAGATAGCTGTATCTCTGTAATCACGAATACACCATCTTCTACCTTAACACCAATTGCATCCTTAAAGATTTTAACGATAGTACCGTTCTTTTCATCCTTATGATGTTCCTTAGCATTAGGGCAGTTATGAATTTCACCCTTATAGATTTTTACAACCTGTCCATTATAAGTTGTAAATGTACCTGGATGAGGATATAAACCTCTTACATGATTAAAGATTTCTCTTGCTGTCTTATTCCAGTCAAGTCTTTCATCTTCTCTCTTAATAATAGGGGCATATACAACTTCATCAGGATTCTGTGGAATTCTATCATTTGTTTCATCAAAGATAGATGGTAATGTATCCTTTAATAGTTCTGCACCAATATCAGTTAAACGATCATATACAATTTCTAGATTATCCTCATCTGTAATTGGTGTGGATCTTTGAGAAATAATATCTCCAGCATCCATCTTTTCTGCCATATACATAATAGTCACACCTGTTTCAGTGCGTCCATCAATGATGGCACGATGTACTGGTGCACCACCACGATAAAGTGGTAATAAAGAAGCATGTACATTCACACATCCTAGACGTGGTGCTTCTAAGACAGCAGTTGGGACAATTTGTCCATACGCTGCAGTAATAATTAAATCAGGCTTTAAATCTAATACTGCCTGGTAATCATTTCTAATACGTTCTGGCTGTAATACAGGAATATCATGTTTTAATGCTTCCTGTTTCACATCACTCATAGTGAGTACTTTCTTTCTTCCTACATAACGATCTGGCTGAGTGACAACACCCACAACATCATATTTATTTTCTAGTAACATCTGCAGTACTTTTAATGAAAAAGATGCAGTTCCCATAAAAACTATTTTTTTACTCATAAAATTCCTCCTGTATTGTCTTTTTTATTATACCATACTCATTTATTAAGTGCTACCACACAGGAAAAACCAAAAAAACTATTGCAATCATCAAACATTTTTGGTATTATAGTTCAGCAAACTATAGAACGAGGTGAGATTATTATGGCAAACATGAAACAGCAGATTAAACGTTATAAAAACGATAATGAAAAAAGATTAGCAAACAACGCAGTAAAGAGCGCTTTAAAGACTTCAATCAAGAAGGTATTAAAGGCTGTAGAAGAAGGTAACAAGGAAGTTGCTACTAAAGAATTCAGCGATTGTACAAGACAGTTAGATGCATCTGTAACTAAGCATATCCATCACAAGAACTATGCTAGCAGACAGAAAGCAAGACTTCAGAAGAAAATTAACTCAATCGGATAATTGATAGAGTTTTCTATATGAACTACAAGCATCCAGCTTTTTGCTGGATGTTTTCTTATGCCTTGCATTTAAGGTATAAGTTTCTTAAAATAGAAGTGCGAGGTATATAAATATGTTAAGAGAAGAAACAAGAAGTGTACAGGTAGGCAATTTAACTATCGGTGGTAATAATCATGTAGTGATCCAGTCTATGTGTAATACTAAGACTAAGAATGTAGAAGCCACTATTAAACAGATTAATGCATTGGAACAGGCAGGTTGTGAACTTGTAAGAGTAGCTGTATTTGATAAAGAGGATGCTTATGCAATTAAAGAGATTAAGAAAGGGATTCATATTCCTTTAGTTGCTGATATTCATTTTGATTATAAGTTAGCTCTTATTGCCATAGAATCTGGTATTGATAAGGTACGTATTAATCCTGGTAATATTGGTTCTATTGAAAAAGTAAAAGCAGTTGTAGATGCATGTAAAGAGAAGCATATCCCTATTAGAATAGGTGTTAATGGTGGTTCTTTAGAAAAAGAGATTCTAGAAAAATATGGAGAACCTACACCTGAAGGTATGGTTGAATCTGCAATGAAGCATGTAAAGATTCTAGAAGATCTAGACTTCCATGATATCGTTATTTCATTAAAGTCTTCTAATACAATGTTGACTATTAAAGCGTATGAATTAGCATCTAAGACATTCCCTTATCCTTTACATGTAGGTGTCACTGAAGCAGGGACTGCTTTAGGAGGCACTATTAAGTCTTCTTTAGGTATTGGTACATTACTTTATGAAGGTATTGGAAATACTATTAGAGTGTCTTTAAGTGATGATCCTGTGGAAGAAATCAAGGTTGCTAAGATTCTGTTAAAGGAATTAGGTTTATTAAAGGGTGTTCCTACTCTTGTATCATGTCCTACTTGTGGTCGTATTCAGTATGATTTGATTCCTATCGCAAAAGAGATGGAAGATTTCTTAAAGGATATTCATCTAGATATTACTGTCGCAATTATGGGTTGTGCAGTAAATGGTCCAGGTGAAGCACGTCATGCTGATATTGGTATTGCAGGTGGTGTGGGTGAAGGTCTTCTTATTAAGCATGGAGAGATTGTAAAACGTGTTAAACAGGAAGATATGGTTCAGACACTTAAAGATGAAATCTTAAAGATGGTTGAAGAAAAAAGCGAGTAATTAATAAAACTCGCTTTTTTACGTTACGTTAAATTGTCTATTTAATAATATATTTTGTAGATCTACCTTTTCCTTGAATCAGTACAACTCCCTTTTTCTCTAGTATTTTTAATAGAGAAGATACTTTTGATTTACCAAAAGGTGTACTTGGTACTATTTCGCTAATAGATTTTAGGACTGTTTTACTTAATGCTTTTAAAATAAGACATTCATCTGCTGTTAAACTAGAAACATCTTCAAAAACAGGCAGTTCAATCTTAATTGTATTTTCAGATACCTCAAAACGAGGTTTCACAAAACTACTTTCATATAATTGTTTGATTCGTGTAATACCTGTCCCAAATATTTCTACAAACCCTAATCGATAGAATACATTCGCAAGATTTCTATTTCTTAAAACAGATATTTTACCATTCAAATACTCTTCTTCAGAAATTCCTGAAGGCAGTCCACCTGGAGACACTATATCGATATGATTATCAAACATAGATATTCTAATATGAGAATTCACATCCCACATCCTATGAATAAGTCCATTCGCAATAGCTTCTCTAAAAGCCGCTTCTGGTACTTTTTCGACATTCTTTCTTTCAGATCCTTCTATCACTTCATATCTATAATAATCTCTCAATACCTCAAGTGATTTCTTATAGACTTCTAGAATAGACATATGATCAAATGTAATTCTCTTTTGTATAACACTAATACTTTCTCCGAATTTGATAATATCAACCCCAGGAAAATCATTAGTATCCGCTAGTAAACCAGCCGCATAATTATAACCATTATTATTGTCATAGAGATTGAGAATTTTTAATGTATCCAAATTAAACGAATTGATTTGAATAGACTTTTCTAATTGGTCTTTAAGACAATGAAAAGTAAGATTCTGATCTTTATATGGTAATTCTTCAAAGCTAATATTTTTACCTTCTAATACAAGTCTTGAGAACTCTAATGTATCTACTTCTATAGTCGCAGAATCATTACGCTTGTATGCTTTTGATTTATACAAATAAGGTTTTTGTAAACCACTCTTCACAATAAGTTTTATAGTCTTATTTACTTCATTTGGTTCGAGCACATAATCTGGTTGTGGAGAAATATTATCTTTTATCTCACTATCGAGATCTAAACACGACTTGGTTACATCTGACAATCCTTTAATATTGCCCTCTTCATCAACTCCAAACAAAATCGCTCCACCATCATAGTTAGAAAAAGCACTTACTGTTTTCAAAAAAGTACTTGTGACTGTTTCTTTAAACTCCAGTTTTCTTGTTTGGCGCATATTACTATCTCCTCCTCTAGTACTTATACTATATTTAAAAATATGTGTGAATTCAATCAAAAGCACTTTTGTTCATGATTTAATCATAATCAAATTTATGAACTATACAAGCATGTTTTTTCATAATTTCAAAACCTCATTAGATGCAAATATTCAGTTAATTAATCATAAACACACGTAAAAACAATCGTAAATTCAATCGAAAACTTTTTCGACCAAATTATTTCAATCGAAAACTAGAAAAATAGGCTATTTACACACTTTTCGACCAAATTATGTACTTGTTGAACGCAAAAAAATAAGCAACCAATACGGTTGCTTATTCAAACATTTCTTTGAGACCTGGATTGAATTCATGTTTCTTCAACATTTCAATCTCTTCTTTATAAGGTGCATTCTTTTCAATATAAGGTGTTTCCAGAATCTTGGGAACATCTTTTAAGCGTTCATTAGATACAATAGAGTCTAATGTATCAAAACCGATTGTTCCAAAGCCAATATTCTCATGTCTATCTTTATGAGAACCTTGTGGATTCTTAGAGTCATTCACATGAATAACTAAGACCTTATCTAAACCAATCTTTTCATCAACTTCATCAAGAATCGCATCAAATTTAGAGATATCATAACCTGCATCATTTAAGTGACATGTATCTAAACATAAACCTAATAATTCAGGATAATCACAATGATCAATAATATAAGCTAACTGATCAAATGTTCTACCTAGTTCAGTGCCTTTACCTGCCATTGTTTCTAGGGCAATATGTACCTTCTGTTCTGGCTTCATTGCTTCATTTAAGCCAGATACGATGGCATCTAATCCTGCTTCATCCCCTGCTTTAACATGGGCACCTGGATGAAGAACAAGTCTTGTCGCACCAATTTCATCACATCTTTCAATTTCCTGACGTAAGAATGATACAGCAAGTTCTCTTGTTTCAGGCTTGATTGTATTTCCTAAATTAATAATATAAGGGGCATGAACAACAACTTTGTCCATGTCTATTCCCTTTTCTTTCATTAATTCTTTGGCTTCTTCTACACGTAATTCAGAAACAGGTTTACGTCTCGTATTCTGAGGTGCTCCTGTATAAAACATGAATGTATTGGCATTATAACTTAATGCTTCTTTTACACTTCCTAGAAGCATTTCCTTACCACCCATTGAGACATGTGAACCTATAATCACTGCATGTTCTCCCTTTCACGTTTTTCTCTCTGTGCCTGTTTAGCACGTTCTTTTTTCTGTTTCTGGATATCTTTACGAATAATATCTCTTTTCTTCTTCTGGTAAATAGCCTGGATTTCTCTCTTTCTTTTCTTCTTATAACCAGGTTTAACCTTCTTAGGTCTCTTAATAATGCGCTGTATTTCTTTTTCTAATTCAGACTGTGGCGCATTTCTATTCTTACGCTTATTACGTGTTTTCGCATCAGTTAATACACCATTACGGATTTCTTTTACTTCAAAGTGGATACCCTTCTTTTCAAGTGATTCAACCATCTGCTGATTAGATGAATCATACATAGAATAACATTCACCCTTATACTTACCACGACCACATCTACCAGATCTATGAATATAGAAGTCTCTTTCTGTTGGGAATTCCATATTAATTACATGAGATACACCATCAATATCAATACCTCTTGCCGCAATATCTGTAGCCACAATGTACTGATATTCATTATTGTTGATACGTCTCATCATCTGTTTACGTTCACGTGGTTCTAGGTCACCATGAATTTCACCTACACGATAACCATCACTTCTTAACTGATCAGATAGCTTAGTGGCTTCTGTTCTCTTATTACAGAAGATTAAGCAGATATATGGATCAATGATATCCATGATATTCTTTAATACTGTATAACGGTCATGATGCTTTGTATGAATTAAATAATGCTTAGTATTGTCTGTTGTTTTTTTATGGGCATCAATCTGTACTAATTCTGGCGCATTCATATATTTTCTTAAGAATGGCCATAAATGTTCAGGAATAGTGGCTGAGAAAACAAGCATCTGTAAGTCTTCTCTCATCTTAGATAATACTGCATCTAAGTCTTCAAGATAACCATATTCTAAAGTCATATCTGCTTCATCAACTACAAATGTAGTGGCTGTAGTGATAATTAAAGCCTGTTCATTTAAAGATAAGTCTTTAATACGTCCTGGTGTACCAATAACGATATGTGGTTGTGTAGAAAGCTTATTAATAGCCTTCTGTTTATCAGATCCACCAATCACTAGTGAGATTCTTAAATCAGGGTTTTCTTTCTTGAATTCCTTTGCGTTTTCATAGATCTGATGTGCAAGTTCTCTTGTAGGAGTTGTAATAACAGCCTGTACATAGTCTGCACTTGTATCAATACGATCAATAATAGGAATTAAGAATGAATGAGTTTTACCAGTACCTGTCTGTGAGATACCAATAATATCTTTATTCTTATAAACAAGGGGGATCACCTTATCCTGGATAGGTGTTGGTGATGTGAAATGTATGTTGTTTAAAGTCTTTTTTACATAATCATTAAATTGAAATTTGTCAAATAAATCCATTATAATTCGCCTCCTTTAGCGTCTATTATCATACCATGATTTGAAAAAAAAACAAATCTAATCTAACTTATGTTAGAATTGTTTTTGAGGTGAAGAATATGAAAGTCACAGGAATTGTCCCTAGAGGATATTGCAAGGGTGTTATACGTGCCATTAATATTGTAAAAGAGACAATAGAACAGCCAGGTCCTATTACTGTGCTTGGTATGATTGTCCATAATCAGTTTATTGTGGATGCATTAAAGAAACGTGGTGCTATCACAATTGAGGATGCAAGTAAGACAAGAATGGAACTTCTTGATGAGATCAATGAAGGAACAGTGATTATTACAGCACATGGTGCAGGAGATTGTGTCATTGAGAAGGCTAAGAGTAAAGGACTTAATGTAGTGGATGCAACATGTTTAGATGTGATCAAGACACATACACTTATTAAGGAACAGTTAAAGCATGGTAAGGATGTTTTATATATAGGTAAGAAGAATCATCCTGAAGCAGAAGGTGCATTATTGATTGATCCTGAACATATTCATTTAATTACATCTAAGAAGGATCTAGAGACACTAGATAAAGATAAGCATTATGTCATGACAAACCAGACAACTATGTCCCTTTATGATGTCTATGATTTATGTGAGTATGCGAAAGAGATATTAGATGTAGAGATCATGAAGGAAACATGTTCTGCTACACAGATTAGACAGGAAGCCATTGCGAAGATGGATGAAGATATTGATCTAGTCATTATTGTAGGTGATCCTCATTCTAATAACACAAAGAAGCTGGCTTCTATTAGCATGGATAAAGCACATAAAGAGACCAAGATGATCGGTAGTCTTGAAGAGTTAGATTTATCATGGCTTAAAAGAAAGAAGCATGTGGCAGTAAGTTCTGGGGCTTCTACACCTACTATACTTACTAATCAGATTATTGATTTCTTGAAGCAGTATGATGAAAATAACCCAGATAGTTTTATTAAACCTGAAATACCTTATGAAAAGATGTTATAGGAGAGTATATGAGTAAGAAGATTATATTTTTTGATGTTGATGGTACTTTAGTAGATGTGAGACCTGTAAAGGAAATGATTCCTGAATCTACGATTCAGGCAGTACACGCTACACGTAGTAAAGGGAATTTATGTTACCTTTGTACAGGACGTTCTCTTGCAGAAATTTATCCTTATATTCTAGATGTAGGATTTGATGGCATTATTGGTGCTGGAGGCGGATTTGTACAGATGGGTGATGAGATGTTATATCATAAGAAAGTCAGTGATGAAGATGTTCATCGTGTTGTAGACTTCTTTGAAACAAATCATTATGACTATTATTTAGAATCCAATGGTGGTTTATTTGCCTCTAAGAACCTTATTAAAAGATTAGAAAGAATCATATATGGTGATCTAGAAAATGATCCTGAAGCAAGAAGAAAGAAGGAAGAAGAACCAAGTCATTTTATTACTGCACTGATTGAAAATGAGAATATGTATAGAAGTGATGTAAATAAGATCTGTTTCTTAGAACATGAAAGTATTCCATTTGATGAGATCAAAAAGCAGTTTAGTGATGCATTCCAGGTCATCCAATGTACTGTTCCTTCATTTGGTGATGCATCAGGTGAGTTATCAGTAGCTGGAGTGAATAAACACACAGCCATTGAAGCACTTATTAACCATTTAGGGATTGATCAAAAAGATACATATGCCTATGGTGATGGAATGAATGATGCAGAGATGTTGACATTTGTAGCGCATGGTGTGGCAGTCGGCAATGCGAAGGAAGGTTTAAAAGCTATCGCAGATGAAGTATGTGATGATATTGCGAATGATGGTATTTACAAGAACATGAAAGAGCACGGATTAATTTAATCCGCGCTCTTTTTTAATAGATTTCTTCTTTGTATTCTATGAGTTCATCATTCTTATATACTACCTTAGCATGATGATAATGATCATCTTCCATCCAGTTCAAGAAATGATAATCAGCTTCCCATTGTGGATAATCAGGAATCAAATCATCATCCACCCATTCAAGAACACCTTCATCACATTCTTTTAATGTCCCTTCAAAGTCATGACAAGAATAAACAAACATGCCTTCATCTTCACCATAATAAAGACCTGGGAAAGTGACATAACCATGACATCTAATAGAATGTACTGTATAACCTGTTTCTTCTAGTATTTCTCTTTTTACACATTCATCGGGTGATTCACCTGGTTCTAATTTACCACCTACACCAATCCATTTACCTTCATTGATATCCTTCTTCTTTTTAATACGATGAAGAAGTAATATTTTCCCATCTTTCTTTAAATAGGCAATTGTAGTCAGAATCATTCTAATACTCCTTGAAATAGCCTGGAGAAGAAGCTTCTAGGATTTCACAGTCTATTTCTTTACTTAGTAACTCTTTTAATTTATGTACCATAATAACTTCTACATGATGTCCTACATCCACCAAAAGAATATTGTAGTCTGTTGCTTTTAAACCACTATGATATTTTAAATCACCTGTGACATAAGCATCGACCTGTGGAGCCACTTCATCAATTAAGTCTCCTCCAGAACCACCACAGATTCCTACTGTAGAGACTTCTTTTACTTTACCTGCATACTTGACTGTTGGAAGATTAAATGTCTTCTTTACATAATCCAAGAATTCATACATACCCATTGTATCTGGAAGTACACCCTTCTTAGTAATATTAGATTCATCTGCATCTTCAATATTTAAACAACCTAATTCTTCCATCAGCCATCTATTCATAGAAATCTTATCGAGAGATGTATGCGCACTATAGACCACAATATTATTTTTTACCGCAGCTTCAATAAAACGTCCTACAGGCGTTGTTGTATCTAGAGTCAATGTATTAAATAAGAATGGATGATGTGTAATCAACATCTGACATCCTGCATCAATCGCTTCCTGTAGGGTCTGTAAATCTGCATCTAAGCCAATCATGATCTTATTCACTTCAGTATGAATATTACCTGCCTGTAATCCACAATGATCCCAATCCTCCTGACAATGTAAAGGATAATGAGATTCCATGATTTTAATAATCTGTTCTGCTTTCATAAATATCACCTTCCATTTCCATCATTATAACATAAAAAGAAGTACTTAGAGCACTTCTTCAATTAAGCTGATAGAATGTAATACTTTCGCATATTTTTCATGTTCGGTATTTAATGATTCTAATATACGTTTGTATATATTGAGTTCTCTTTCCCACTTCTCAATAAAGAGAGGATCCTTCTGTTTTCTTAAAACAGGTCCAAAGAGAATATCTTTTTCATCTAATTCCTGATGTCCTGTTTTCACAACCATGATTTCATAGATATGGTGGGCATCTTTGACTAATGCTTCATCAATAATCTGTAGGTTATGATTCATTAAGTATTCTCTTAATAAATCAATGGCTGTATTGGCCTGTAGAAAGAGTATTTTATCTTCTACATAATCAAGATGGGCATCAAGTATTTCACTCATCAATAAGCCACCCATACCACATATAGAAATCATATCTACCTTCTTATCGATGATAGGATCTAGTCCATTACCTAGTAATGGGATGACTTGATCTTCAAGATGTAAAGACTGAATTGTTTCTTTAGAACTAGAGAGAGGTCCTTCCGCTACATCACATGCATAAGCTGATGTGATGATTTTTTCATCAAGTAAAAAACAAGGCAGATAGGCATGATCAGTGCCGATATCTGCCAGGATAGTCCCTTGTTTATGTTCTTCAATCATCCAGGCAACTTTGCCTAGACGTTTTGAATGAAGCTTCATTAGTGATCTAAGAAGTCCTTTAGACGTTTAGAGCGTGAAGGATGTTTTAATTTTCTTAAAGCTTTTGCTTCAATCTGTCTGATACGTTCACGAGTTACGTTGAATTCTTTACCTACTTCTTCAAGTGTTCTTGTACGTCCATCATCTAGACCAAATCTAAGTCTTAATACTTTTTCTTCTCTATCTGTAAGTTCTAATAATACTTCATTTAATTCATCTTTTAATAATTCGTTAGATGCATAATCATCAGGGCTCATCGCACCTTCATCTTCAATGAAGTCACCTAAATGAGAATCATCTTCTTCACCGATAGGTGTTTCTAAAGAAACTGGTTCTAAAGAAATCTTCTGGATTTCTCTTACCTTTGCAGGTGTCATACCATCCATCTTTTCTGCGATTTCTTCAGCTGTTGGCTCTCTACCTAATTCCTGAACAAGCTGTCTCTGGATACGAGTTAACTTGTTGATAGTTTCTACCATATGTACTGGAATACGGATAGTACGTGCCTGATCGGCAATTGCACGAGTGATAGCCTGTCTGATCCACCATGTTGCATATGTAGAGAACTTAAATCCTTTTGTATAATCGAACTTTTCTACAGCCTTAATAAGACCCATGTTACCTTCCTGGATTAAGTCTAGGAATAACATACCACGACCTACATATCTTTTCGCAATAGATACAACTAATCTTAAGTTTGCAGCTGCAAGTTCTTTCTTAGCCTGTTCATCACCTTCAAGAATACGTTTTGCGAGTTCGATTTCCTGTTCATGAGTTAATAAGTCTACACGACCAATTTCCTTTAAGTACATCTTAACAGGGTCATTAATCTTTACGTTAGAACCTAACTGGTTCATATCATCATCGTCATCAGACTGATGATACATCTTATTTGTATCACCAAAGTCCATATCTAGATCATTACCGAAATCTAGGTTCGCAAGATCATCATCACCTGTATCATCATCAGTATCTACTTCTAAGCCTTCAAGGTCATCAAGACCATCTGCCCCTCCAGCCATAAAGTCATCATCATCTATTTCTAATGCATCTAAACCATCTTCAATTTCAATGTGGTTTTCGTTGATTGCATCAATAAGGTTTTCATATGCTTCATCATCTAAATCATATCTAGACTGAAAAGCATCTAAGTCATCCTGAGTTAAACGGTTGCCTTTAGCCTTAGCGGCACTAATCAGCATCTTTTCAAGTTCTTCAAGAGTAATAACCTGTACTGCTTTATCCTTTTTTGCCATAGCTACTCCTTTTTCAAATCAATTAGCTTTTGGAGAATCTCAGCCTTTGCGCTAGGCGCAAGAACATCTTTGAACTGTTGCTGCAGTTCCTGTTCACGAATATTCTTCGTATTTTCTGTGATTCTCGCAATATAATCATCAATCACTTCTTTTTGATAAGGGAGTGGAAGTGAACACTCCGCAATATCTGTTAATGCATTGACAAGGCTTGAATGAGAACTTCCGATCTTATCAATGAGGTTCGCTATATCCATTGTCTTATGCGTACGATAATAGTCTCTAATATAAGCCGCTAATGCACGATATATATCATTATGCATAAAGCCTGCTTTTGCTTCATAAATATCACTGACCTGACGGTCATTCAACATATAGAATAATAAATTCTTTTCTGCCAAAGTATATTTATCTAGAATAGGACGCTGGTCCTGAATTGTTTCTATACGATTTTGAGAGAATTGTTCACGATGTTCTAGAATAGCGGAACTATTGAGAAGCTGTTCTTCAATGATTTCTTTAGGGAAATCAGTGAGTGATGATAGCTTCGCAATATAATGTCCACGATCTATTCTATCTTCTATCTTCGCAATCTTCTCACATGCTTTCACAAGTAAAGTTTTACGATCTTCATAATTACGTAAATCAAGTCTTGAACATTCAAAAGCCATCATGAAGTCAATAGGACTTAATGTATCCTTTAATACGGCATCAAGACCTTCTATCCCTTCAGTTGATAAGATCTCATCTGGATCTCGTCCATCAGGTAATAATACAATCTTGACTTCAAAGCCCTGTGATATCAATAAATCACTAGATTTCATGGCAGCTGCCTGCCCTGCCATATCACCATCTAAACACAAATGAATTGTATGAGTCATACGCTTCAACATTCTTAAATGATCTTTAGTAAGAGCGGTACCCATCAAGGCAATACAGTTATCATGATGAGCACGATGCATCGCAATGACATCCATGAACCCTTCATTAATATAAACAAAACCTGCCTGACGCACTGCTTCTTTAGCACGATGGTAATTATAAAGTGTTTTACCTTTGATAAATATATCGGACTCTGGTGAGTTCATATATTTAGAATTCTTATCCTGTGCTTTATAGACTCTTCCAGAAAAACCTACAACCTTTCCAAATTCATCATAAAGAGGGAACATGACACGATCATGGAAACGATCATAATGACGTTCATTTTCTAAGACAAGGCCTGATTTGACCTGAGCCACTTCAGTATAGCCTTCTTTTTGGAAACGTTCATGTAAGATGGATTTATCTGGGGCATACCCAATCCCAAACATCTTGATGAGATCATCATCAAAGCCACGATGACGTAAATAATCAAGTGCCTGCTTACCTGACTGGGTATAGAGATAATACATATAAAGCTTTAAGGCAAAAGCGTGCATATCATAAAGAGGCGCAAGCGCCTCATCTACTTTCACAACACGCTTCTCAAGTGAGTAGCCGGACATATCAACATGTCCAAACTCTGCCACTTTCATAACAGCTTCTACGAAAGGAACCTTCAAATATTCCTGGATGAATGTGAAGACATTCCCTCCGTTGCCGCATACAAAACATTTATAAATCTGTCTTGATTGTGAAATAGATAAAGATGGATGATTATCATCATGGAAAGGACAGATAGCCATATAGTTCTTGCCTTTTTTATGAAGTTCAAGGTACTGGCCCATCACATCAACGATATCTACGCTTTGTCTGATTTCATCAATCTTTTCCTGTGATAATCTTGCCATCTATTACTTCCTCTTAGTTAAAACGTGTTTTATCTGCGATATAATCTTTTAACTGATCAATTGGTAATCTGATCTGTTCCATAGTATCACGGTCTCTTACAGTAACACTATGATCTTCAGCAGTATCGAAGTCTACAGTAACACATAATGGTGTACCAATTGCATCCTGTCTTCTATATCTCTTACCAATCTGACCTGCCTGATCATATTCACAATAGAAGTCTTTCACTAAATCGTTATAAAGTTCCATTGCTTCATCAGACTGCTTCTTAGTAAGGGGTAATACTGCAACCTTTACTGGAGCTAATGCAGGATGGAAATGCATTACTTTTCTTACATCACCATTTTCAAGTTCCTGTTCTTCGAATGCATCTGCAAGAACTGATAAGAATAAACGGTCAGCACCTACTGATGGTTCAATAACGTATGGAAGATACTTTTCATGAGTGTCTGGATCTAAGTATTCTAAGTTCTTCTTAGAATATTCCTGATGACGTCCTAAGTCGTAATCAGTACGATCTGCGATACCCCATAATTCACCCCATCCAAATGGGTATAAGTATTCGATATCTGTTGTTGCTTTAGAGTAGAAAGAAAGTTCTTTCTGGTCATGGTCTCTGTATCTTAAGTTTTCTTTATTGATACCTAAATCATATAAGAACTGCATACAGTCATGACGCCATTTTTCAAACCATTCTAAGTCTTCATTTGGTTTTGTAAAGAATTCAAGTTCCATCTGTTCAAATTCTCTAGTACGGAAAATGAAGTTACCTGGAGTGATTTCGTTACGGAATGATTTACCAATCTGTCCAATACCAAATGGTAATTTCTTACGTGATGTTCTCTGAACATTCTTGAAGTTGACGAAGATACCCTGAGCAGTTTCTGGTCTTAAGTAGATCTTACTCTTAGCATCCTTTACAACACCCATAGATGTTTCAAACATTAATTCGAACTGTCTGATATCTGTGAAATCATGTCCACCACATTCAGGACATGCGATGTTATGTTCTCTAATAAAAGTCATCATTTCTTCTGGAGTCCATCCATCTGGATGTAATTCAGGATCATACGCTTCAATTAGTTTATCTGCTCTATGTCTTGATTTACACTGTTTACAGTCAATAAGTGGGTCATTGAAGTTACCTACATGTCCACTTGCCTGCCAAACTCTTGGATTCATGAAGATTGCTGAATCAATACCTACGTTGTAAGGACATTCCTGAACGAATCTCTTCCACCATAAGTTCTTGATGTTGTTCTTTAACTGGACACCCATTGGTCCGTAATCCCATGTATTTGCGAGTCCATCATAGATTTCTGATCCCTGATAGACAAAACCTTCACCTTTTGCATGTGCAATTAGCTTTTCCATATCTTTTGTAGCCATATTTTCCTCCTTGAGATAAGAAATGACTTAGGAAAACCCTAAGCCATGAACTTTATAGTCCCATTAGTTATACCCTTATAGTGTATATTTGTCAACCAATTATAAGGGTATAAAAAAGAACCTTTCTAAAAGAAAGGTTAGATGTAAGTACGTGTGTTTAGCCAGGTAAGAATGTCTGTATAGACATTAATGCGATCCTTACCAAATAGTAATGCATGACGTTTGTTGTCATAGATTTTTAATGTGATATCGGACATACCGAGTGTTTTATAGTTATGATAGATCAACTGCGCATCTTTACCTAAACGAGTGAGAGGATCAAGTGCACCTGATGCAATCCATGTAGATAAGTAAGTTGGTGTTTTCTGATATGTCTCTTCACTGTTGGCATGTCTTGAAATCTTATAGATATCACTATAGCCTTTGACTGTATAAGAGAAGTTCGTCAATGTATCATGAGAAAATCTATCTACTATTTTTTCATTATCTGTAAGATAAGAGAATGGATGATCTTCATTGAAACGACGAGATAACTTCAAGCGACTTCTTAATGCCAGCTTATTGAGGTGATATCTTTCACCCTTCATAAACTTAAAGAAGTTAAGGCAAAGATTCTTATAGCGATAGGCTCTCACACCAGATACAGCTCCCATCAACAACATTCCCTGGAAATAATCTCCATGACGTGCTGCATATTCACGAATCATCTGTGCGCCAAAACCTGTACCAATATAAAAGTAAGGTGTATCTGTATAACGTGCCATCATGACCTTCTGAAGATGGTGCATATCCTTCATCAGATGATCAAGTACATCTGTTTTCCCAAAATAACCCTGTTCAAAATCAATCAGTGAATGACCATGTCCGACCATATCACTCACTACCACAACATATCCCTTATCACACATGAAATTCGCAAAATGATCATAGCTAGCTGCATTCTCATTAAGATCATGCTGTACAAATAAGACAGCTTTGACTCTAATGATCACTTGTGGTTCATAAATGAAAAAGTGAACATGTGTATGTAGTGTTGATGTATAAGTTTCTTCATGCTTCATACATCATTCCTCCCCTCATATCCATTCCTTCACAAAACGCAACGCATTGAGATATATTCCACAATGTTCATCAATATAATACTCAAATATGAATAATATCTCTTTAAGTACAGATTCATCTATTGATAACATGTCAATATGAGCCATAGGTGTCTTATAAATATGACGAATAGCTCTTAAGGCCTCTATGGAGATCTGTACATCCTGTGGTGTTTGATGCTTATGACATACAAACCCACCATCTACAAGTGAAAAAGAAGTGACTGATGTATGTCCACAATGGACACATCCGTCTACTTCCAACTCTATTCCATTATCTTTCATAATAAAGACAAGAATCAATGCATAAATCAATTTATATGAATAACCTGTATCTATTGCCTTAAGTGTATCTACTAAAAATGTATATGTATCTAGATCAGGTTTATTTTCAGGCACATAGCGATAATAATATTCCAATAAACATTGAGCTAATATATCTGTTTCTATGTGATCCTGGATATGTGTATAATATTCAATCCCTGTGGCACGTACGAGTGAAGACAAACCTTTACGTACATTAAGCTCAAATAAACTTAATGTAGACGGTGTGACTCCACGGGCATTTTTAGAATTGATTTTTCTAATTCCTTTTCCATAGACAGAGATACGACCATAGTCATGTGTATAAATAGAAAGTATCGCATCAGATTCTTTTGAAGGTGTTATTTTAAGTACAACCCCTTCAGTTTTCTCAATATTATGAGTAATCATCCTGGTTGTAACCAAATTCCTTTAAGTACTGTGCTTTATTGCGCCAGTCTTTTTCTACTCTTACAAAGAGTGAAAGCTTGACAGGAACACCTGCAAAACGCTTCATATCACGTCTTGCCTGGTCTTTGATCTTCTTGATCATTGTCCCCTGCTTACCAATAATAATACCTTTCTGACTCTTTCTATTCACAATAATGACAGCCATGATATCTATTCCATTTTCATCTTCAATCCACTGTTCAATTTCTATTGCCACATCATGAGGAATTTCATCATGAGTGAAATAAAGAATCTTTTCACGGATGAATTCAGCCATAATAAACTGTTCTGGATGGTCTGTAATTGTATCTTCTGGATAAATAGCTGGTCCTTCTGGTAAATCCTGCTTGACAGTCTTAATTAATTCATCCACATTATCCCCATTCAGTGCACTGATTGGGATGATTTCTTTAAAGTCCATCATCTGATTCCATTCAATCAACTTATCCATTAATTCATCTTTTGAAAGAAGATCTACCTTATTTAATACTAAATAAACAGGACATTCTGCTTTCTTGAGCTTTTCTACAATAAAGCGGTCCCCCTTACCAATACGTTCATTGGCAGGTTCAATAAATAAAATGACATCAGTTCCTACAATACTGTTTAAAGCTGTTGTATTCATAAATGATCCTAAGCCATCCTGTGGCTTATGGATACCTGGTGTATCTACAAATACAATCTGTGCTTCATCATCTGTATAAACACCCTGGACTGTATTTCTTGTTGTCTGGGCAGTAGGTGATGTAATCACTAATTTTGTCTTTAAAATATGATTCAATAAAGTAGACTTTCCTACATTAGGACGTCCTACAATACTTACGAAACCTGATTTATAACTCATAAATCCTCCTCACTAAAACTTCTAGGTAATAATTCATAGATATTTGTCACTTCATAGTGATCTCTAGCACCTAATACAATAGGTGTATCAGATTTTAAAAGTTCACTTAATACCTGACGACATGAACCACAAGGTGAAATTAATGTAGGCCCATCTCCGACAATGGCGAGTGCTTTAATATCTTCTTTGCGGTAGCCTTGACAATAAGCCTGAAATACCGCATTACGCTCAGCACACATCGTAGAACCATAAGCTGCATTTTCAATATTGGCACCATAAATCATCTTACCATCATTGAGTTCACAGCATGCGCCTACTTTAAAATGTGAATAAGGGGTATATGCATTTTCTCTTGCCTTAAATGCTTCATCCACAAGATATTGATAATCCATTAGGCTGCCTCCCTTTCAATATTCAAGGCACCTAGGATTTCATCCTGTAAGCCAAACATTTCTTTTTCCTGTTCATCTGTCATATGGTCATATCCTAACAAATGAAGAATACCATGTGTAAATAAGAAACACATTTCTCTTCTTAAAGAATGACCGTATTCTTCTGCCTGTTTCTTTGCATGATCTACAGAAATAAAAATATCTCCTAATGTTCTAGGCATACCTTCTACATAAAATTGATCATTGTCTTCCATCGCAAAACTGATAACATCAGTAGAACGATCTATATGACGATATTCTCTATTAATCTCATGTATTCTTTCATCATCTACAAGTACACATGATACTTCTACATCATCTTCAATACCTAAAGTCTTTAAAGCCTGTTCAATAATAGCTGTAAAATCCTGTTCATAATTATTTTCAAAGTTCTCTACTTCATTATCAAATACAAAATCTATATTCATTTATGATCACCCTTTCTCGATGATTTTTCCTTTTTCCATTATAACATAGTCATATCCCATGTTCATGATTTTTTTATCATGTGAAATCACCATAAACAACTTTTCTTGATATGTTTCAAATAAAGTCTTGATAATGATTTCTTTGCGTTCAAAAGAAAGATGACTGAGGGCTTCATCAAGAATATAAATATCTCCATCACATAACAATGCACGAGCAAGTGAAAGAATCTGTTGTTCTCCTAAGGATAAAGGGTGTCCCTGAGAAGTGATAGGCGAATCTCCTAGTTCAATCAATCTTTCTCCTGTTAAGGAAAGTAATACATGAAGTATACGTTCTTCATCCTCACAATTCAATACTTCTTTGATAGAACCAGGAATAAATGATTCATGTTCTTCTACAAGGATAATATGTTTCTTTAAAGAATCCTGATTGATGTCCTTTAAAGATTTATTATTTATGAGTATTTCACCACGATAGTGAGGATCATTGCCTTCTAACAAGTATGCAAGAGTAGACTTACCTGAGCCATTATCCCCAAATAAGAAGAAAGAGTGATTGATTTCTAAATCAAGATGATTGAGGACAGGTTCATGGAAACCATACGCATAAGAGACATTATTCATATGAATACTTTGTATTGGTTCATCTATGAGTATTTTACCTTGTGGTAAAGGTGTAGTGAGTTCCTTATACTTTTCATAAAGAACTGTACTTTGGGAATATTCTACTAAAGTAGTACAGAGATGGATAAGAGGAATAAGAATCATATTATAAACCATATAGAATAGAATGAGTGCACCCATACTGATACTCTTTTGATGATAGAGAAACAAACCCACAAAGAGTATAAGTGCTTCTCCAAGTATCTGGATCATATGCATACCAGTAGAGAGTGTTAAAGAGAATTCTTCCTGGTCCTGTTTATGATTGGCTTCATTTTCATAATAGTGTTCATATCTTTTTAGCCATTGATGTTTTCCATAGTATCTCTTTCCTATGTCTCTTTGATTCAAATAATCAATGAGTGCATGATCTGCTTCAATATGTGCCGCAATATAGTCCTTATAGAGTTCTATAAAATGTTTACTCTTAAAATAAACAAAAACACCTAAAACAACCAATACAATAATAAGTACTAATGATAATTGAGCAGAAATAAGTAATAAACCAAGTAGTTCTAATAAAATAGAGACAAGATCTACATAGAAGATACTAAAATACGCAATACAGAACTGGCTTAACTGATATAAGTCCATAATCTGTGGATGAAGTGTTCCTGTATCCCCTTTATGATCCATAACTTGACTAATACTTGTATAGACAAATTCCTTATCAAAAGCACGTGTGAGAAGGATGCTTTTCTTCTCCTTTGTCTTTTCTATTCCAATCTTTATTAAGCCGATAATGAGATAAGCACCTGATACAATCATCAATACCACAATAGGTGTTTTAACCTTCATATAATCAATGAGTGATGCATAGATGAGTGATAAGACATAAGAGAATAACGTGATAAAGAATGTATAGCTGCCTAGTTTTCTAATATCGTTATGATAGAGTTTCTTGATTTCCTTCAAGAACTGTTTAAATGTCTTATTCTCATATTCAAAATAACGTCCAATATGAGTGATGGATACTACATTTTCTGTATAGAGTGACATCAATTCTTCTTGATCATAGACCACAATACCATGAGCCGGATCACCAATAATATAAGTATCTCCCTTGATTTCATAGAGCACTACAAAGTGTCCTATACCTTCTTCTAGGGTATGTAAAATACAAGGCAATGTGATATGTTCTTCAATGTCTTTTAAAGAAGCATGGTATGCTTTAGCTTCTATTGCATAGGATTTCAATGTTTCTACTAAACCTTTAATAGTCGTTCCCGTATGATCCATTCGTGCTTTTCTTTTAATGTTGAGGGTGTCTTCTTCTATATCATAATATTTCAATATCATCTTGATACAATAGACACCACAGGATGTTTCATCATCCTGAAGATATATAGGATATTTACGCATATAAAAAACCTCCCACTTACTTATTCCTTTATAAGTGGGAGATTTCTTACTATTTTAAGCTAAAACTTTTCTAAGTTTAGTAATAAATTCATCAACATGTTCTTTTGTGATTACGAGAGGTGGTAATAAACGAATGACCTTTTCACCTGCAGTCACTACAATGACACCTTCATCAAGTAATGCCTGAACATATTTCTTAGCTGGGACATTTAATACAATACCCTGCATAAGTCCTAAACCTCTATGTCCTACGACACAGTCATAATCTTCAACGACTTTATCTAATTCTTCTAGAAGATATTCAGATACTTCTCTACAGTTTTCTACAATTGAATCTTTCTTTAAGATATCAAATACAGTAGAGACAGCCGCAGTCACAAATGGATTACCTCCATAAGTACTTCCATGGTCTCCTGGTTCCATTGCCTTCGCAAACTTTTCATTGGCTACAAAAGCACCTACTGGTACACCACAGCCAATACCTTTCGCAAGACAGACAATATCAGGTAAGATATCATACTGGAAATAAGTCATGATAGTTCCAGTTCTTCCCATACCACACTGTACTTCATCTAAAATAAGACAGATATCTTTTTCATCACAGATTTGTCTTAATCCCTGTAAGAATTCTTTTGTGCATGGATTGACACCACCTTCACCCTGTACTGGTTCTACAATAATAGCACCTGTACGATCAGTAAGTAAGGCTTTGACGCTTTCTAAGTCATTGAGAGTGGCATATTTTACACCTTCCATTAATGGACCAAAAGCCTGCTGATAATGAGCATTACCAGTTAACTTAACAGAACCTGTAGTACGTCCATGGAATGACTGATGGAATGCAATGACTTCACTATCAGCCTTATGGTGTTTTAAGAAGTAGTATTTACGTGCAAGCTTTAATGCCCCTTCAGTGGCTTCTGCACCTGAGTTACAGAAGAATACCTTTGAAAGATGTGTTGCTTCTACTACTTTCTTAGCTGCTTCAATAGCAGGAACAGTATAGAAATAGTTAGACACATGAGTTAATGTCTTTAACTGCTTTTCTACTGCTTCTATATAAGCAGGATAACCATAACCAAGTGAATTAACACCAATACCACTATAGAAATCTAAGTATTTATTACCTTCTGTATCATAGAGATATACGCCTTCTCCATGATCTAAAACAGTATCATATCTGCCATAAGCATGAAGAAAATACTGTTCTCCTTCTTCATAATACCCCATTACATCTCCTCCTGATAATTCAAAATGATTTTCATATACATATCCACAACAGACTGTAATACAGATTCATCAAAATTAAATGTACCTGTATGGAGTCCGCTTTGGAATTCCTTTGTTTTAGTACCGACAAAGATAAATAGACCTTTTACCTCTTTCTGATAGAAAGAGAAATCCTCAGCAAGCATGAGTGGTTCATCTAATTCTTTTAATGACGTGATGGATGAGACATAGTTAAATAGCTTTTTATCATTGATGACAGCTGGATAGAATGGTGGACAGCTCCACTCAATTTGACATCCATAGGCTTCTTCAAAACCTTTATTAATACGTCCTATAGAATCTGTGAGATGTGCAAACATTTCATCACTATAACAACGTACTGTACCATGGAATTCTGTTTCCTTGGCAACACTATTACGTGCTGTACCACCATGAATTTCTCCAATATTCATAATAGCTGGATGGAATGGTGTCTTCATTCTTGTCAGAATATGCTGGTATTCATTAATTAAAGAACAAGCAATAAGTAATGAGTCTACACCTTCATGAGGTAAACCTGCATGGGCGCCTCTTCCTATGACTTTTACATCTAATTCACCACATTCAGCCATTAAACCACCTGGTTTAGACGCAATCACACCTTCATCTAATAGAGGCATGAGATGAATACCAAAAATAGATTCTACATTAAACTGTTTTAATAAACCTTTTTCACAGACAATGCGTGCTCCTCCAGGAGATTCTTCTGCAGGCTGGAAGATTAAAAGAATATCATAAAGAATAGGTTCTTTATTTTCTTTTAAAGCCTTCGCAAAGCCGAGAAGTGCAGTCATATGGCCATCATGTCCACATGCATGCATGATTCCTTTATGGGTAGAGGCAAAGTCTACACCTGTTTCTTCATTGATAGGTAAGCCATCAATATCTGTTCTAAAAGCCACTGATTTACCATAGCCATGATCAATAAAGACATAGAGTCCTGTTTCTAATAATGGCTGTGGCTGATACCCCATCTTTTCTAGTTCGGCTTTTAGATAAGCTGTTGTTTGTGTCTCTTCTAATCCTAGCTCAGGAATCTGATGTAGATCCCTGCGCCATCTCTTTAAATCATCCATGATTAGATCTTTCTTAAATCATCCATTAACTGAGTCTTATCTTTTGTCTGGTCGTCTTTTTCTTCTTTTACAATACGAGCTGGGTTACCAACTACTACTGCACCTGCTGGTACATCCTTAGTAACGATAGAACCTGCACCTACGACAGCACCCTTACCAATTCTTACACCTTCAATAACAACCGCATTGGCACCAATTAATACGTCATCTTCTAAGACAACTGGGTTTGCTGAAGGGGGTTCAATAACACCTGCTAACACTGCACCTGCACCAACGTGACAATGTTTACCAACTTCTGCACGTCCTCCAAGTACTGCACCCATATCAATCATAGAACCTTCACCAATCTTAGCACCAATATTGATAACTGCACCCATCATAATAACTGCGTTATCTCCGATAGTAACATGTTCACGAATAAAGCAGCCTGGTTCAATACGAGCATTGATATTTGTCATATCAATCATAGGAATCGCACTATTACGACGATCCTGTTCCATATAAGTTTCTGTAATCTTATCTTTGTTTTCTTCTAAATAAGTACGGATTGCATCTAAATCTCCAATACAGATTTTTGAATCTTCTGTACCAAACATCTTGAATCCTTCAGCCTTAGGTAAATCATGACCATTGATATATACCTTGACTGGTGTCTGTTTTTTCGCATTTCCAATATACTGGATAATTTCTTCTGCAGTTTTAAGCATACTCTTCCTCCTTTAATGTACCTTCAAAAGTAGTCCTTGCAGGACCTGTCATAAATATCTTCTTATCACGGAGTTCAATCTGTAAATGACCCCCTAACAATTCTACATCCACTTTCTCATCACACTTGTTGTTGAGATAACTTGCATACATCACAGCACATGCACCTGTACCACAAGCCATTGTTTCACCACTGCCTCTTTCCCATACACGCATCTTTAGATGTTCTCTATCAACAACCTTTACAAATTCTGTATTGACTGATTCAGGGAATAAAGAAGCATGCTCAAACTTAGGACCAATTGCTTCGATATCAAAATCAAGTGTATCTACATACTGGATGACATGCGGATTACCCATAGAAACAGCTGTACAATAATATGTATTGCCATCTATTTCAATAGGTGCATTCACCATCTCTACTTTAGAATAATTGACTGGAATATCAGAACATAGAGTAATTGGTTCACCCATGTCTACACAGACACTTACGACCTTTCCATCTTCTACATTCAATTCACAGGTTCTTATTCCTGCAAGTGTTTCAATCTTCAATGTTGTCTTATCAGTTAAGCCTTGATCATACACAAATTTAGAAAAGCAGCGGATTCCATTTCCACACATCTTTCCTTCACTTCCATCAAGGTTGAACATACGCATTCTGAAATCACATGTTTCACTTGGTAAGATGATAATGACACCATCACTGCCAATACCTATATGACGATTAGATACCTTCTTGATAAATGTTTCATCTGTTGGAACATCCTGATTGATTCCATCAAAGTAAACATAGTCATTCCCGATACCTTCCATTTTCAAGAATTTCAACATTTTCTTTTACACCTTTCTTGTTCATACTCTGAACTTAATGAAAGTATAACACAAAATTATCACTGTGACACTAACTAATATTTATACAAATTATCATAAGAATCGATGATCATAATCGTCTTTTCATCAATAATAGTAAAGAGATATTTCACAATATCATGATGTAAGGCAACGCATCCCATTGTATAGTCATGTGTACCAAAACAATGAAAGAAATAAGCACTGCCCCTCCCTTTAATACACTCCTTATTATAGTTAAAGAAAGCTGTGTATTCATAAGGTTTAGTATAATCTATCAAGTGTTCATCATTCTCTTTTGTACAATGAGAATGGTCCCTAGTCTTTTCATCCACAAACTCATTATAATACTGTTCACCACACCAATAATCATCTTCAGTAATCTGATGATAATCCATCTTTGTGCCAGGATCTGGTGCAATACCCATGAGTTTTCCAAAAGTATATTCACCTATAGGTGTTTGTCTTGCGCCTTCTTTTCCTTCACCTATGCCTCTTTGTCCAATAAGTGCTGGTGTTTGTAAGACAAGCTCCCATTTTTCTTCTTTCTTATAATAATAGAATGTCGCATGACTTGTATCATAATGATCGACGCAAACCAAAAAGAGCTGATCTGTTTTCTTTGATGCTTTTAAAGAATCTATATCCATGTAAATCCCTCCCTTCCTCATTATATGAAAAAACAATCCGAAAATACAATTCCTTTCAGATTATTGACAAATTCAGATATTTAAAACCATCTATAAGACCTGTTGAGCTGTTCACAGGTCTTTCTCATCAAATTGATGAGTCATTTCTATTATTACATCCCATTTATAAGAAACAAAAAAGTCGCAAGACCACAAATTTTCTTAATTGAAGTGTGGACACTTACGACATTAACTATACATTCAATTTTGTTTACTTACAGTCTAGAAAAGATAGCTTTTATCTTCTTTCTAGTAATGTCTAGCATAATATTCATCAAATGTTAATTGACTCTCTTCTGCCTTTTTAGCTAAATCTTTACCCACATAACGAATATGCCATGATTCATAATGATACCCTGTCAAATCGTCTTTATCCTTTGGGTAACGTAGAATAAACCCATATTGACTCAATTGACTTAAAAACCATTTATAGCAAGGATGATTAACAATATCTTCATATTTGTATTGATCTAAAGCAACATCAAGTCCTAGACCTGTTGTATGCTCACTATGACCAGGTCGTGAACATGTTTCATCGGCCTTTGCAACATCGTAGGTTTCTACCATATGATTATAGATTTCTTTTTGCCAAGGTGTAGAACGATAGCCAGAAGTTACATATAACTCAAAGCCCTTTTGATAACAAGCCTCTTGTAAAGCAATAAAATCATCATATAAGACTTTTCGAGCAGTGTGTTTACTATAGAGAAGACCATACTTTTTAGCTTTATTATTAATTTCTACAAGATCATCGGGTGCATAGTTTTCATCTAACTGATAATATTTATTCACAATGGTATTTAAATCATTAGGATGTTCTTGTTTTATAATATGATCATAGAAATCATAATCACGATTCATATTTACAAGTGTAACAATCTCTTCTTTCGTTAGATGAGGATGCTTACTTTTATATAAATTATAACGTTCTTTGTATTCTGAATGTTCATAACTTATAGTTTTTATTTTTTTACTTACAGATTTTTCTTTAGGCAAGAAACAGAAAAAACAGATCAATAATGCAAAAACAAGTGTTATTAATAGAATTCTCTTCTTTTTCATAGAACAACCTCGATTTCTTCTTGTTAATCATTTGTTCAAAACAATATACCGTTATAACATTTTCACTAAAATCAAAATATAAGACTGCTCACATTAGTTTATCAACAACGAAAGGAACTATATGAAAATACAGTTCCTTTATTTGTATAAAATAAAAACTCCGATTACTCGGAGTTATTTTCAAATGGGGCGGCTGATGGGGATCGAACCCACGAAATGCCGGAGCCACAATCCGGTGTGTTAACCGCTTCACCACAACCGCCATATCTCTCGCAAGAGACAAGTAAGATTATATACAAGTCTTAGGGGTTTGTAAAGAGGAAATTTAATTTTTTTAAAAGAAATTTAAAGAAATTTAAAATCCCAGGATCAACCTGGGATTTATGACTATTTTGTCTTATGAATAAACTTAAATGTGAATGCTGAACCTAATGCAGCTTCATATACAATACCTGTATATTTCTTATTCTGTAATGATGCAGCACCCTTCTGGAATACTGGTAATACAGCATATTCACTCATACAGATATCTTCTGCCTGATAAAGCATTTGCCATCTCTTCTTAGCATCTCTTTCTGTAGTAGATGCATCAATGAGCTGATCATACTTCGCATTACTATATTTACCATAGTTATTTGAGTTACCTGTAGAAACAAGGTTCAAATAAGTGATTGGATCTGGGAAGTCTGGTCCCCATCTAGCACATGAGATATCAAAGTCGCCTGATTTCTGACGTTCTACACGGTCTTTCTTAACAGTTGCAACCATTTCGATATCTAAACCTTTAAGTTTCTTGAAACAAGCCTGTAAGTATTCTGCTTCAGTATCTGCAGGAGTTTCATCTGTACCATAAAGTAATCTTAATTTTAATGAAGAAACACCAAGTTCTTTTAAGCCTTGATCAAAAGCAGTCTGTGCTTCTTTTAGATTATATTCAGTATAATCTTTACCTTCTGAACGATACTCTTTACCATCTGGTCCGTAAGTGAAATCAGCACTTACAAAACCATCTGCTTCTCTAGAGCCATCTTTTAAGACTTTATTACATAAGTCTTTACGATCAATAGCTAAAGATAATGCTTTACGAATATTTGTATTCGCAAGAGCCTTGTTGTTGAAGTTCAAATATAAATAATACATATAACCCTGTTTGAACTTTACAAGGCTATCTTTACCTTCATACTTATCTACTAGAGCTGAGTTAATAGTCGCAAAATCAACTTTACCATTATCAAATGCGGCAGCTGCAGTCTTAGGATCCTGAACAAGATACATATTTAAACCATCTAGTTCAATCTTATCTGCACCATAGTACTTATCATTCTTTACAAAAGTGATCTTATTAGACTTAGTCCACTTTGTTACCTTGAATGGACCATTCGCAAGTAAGTACTTCGCATCAGTGGCATATTTAGAACCACACTTTTCAACGAATTTCTGATTCTGTGGATAGAAGCATGGGAATGTCATGATATCTAGGAAATAAGGACATGGCTGAGATAAAGTAACCTGTAATGTCTTCTTATCCTTTGCTTCAACGCCTAATTCCTTGATCTTATCACCTGCAGTTGTGCCAAGTTCTGCTAGTTCATCTGCATTCTTAATACATGCGCCTTCTTTACCAAAGATATAAGCATAGCTACCTGCATTCGCAATCAATTTTCTCCATGAATAAACGAAATCATCTGCAGTCAAGTCATCACCATTAGACCATTTCGCATTCTTTCTAATAGTGAAAGTATAAGTTAATCCATCATCTGATACTTTATAAGATGAAGCTGCAGCTGGTACTAGTTTTGTACCACCCTTTGCAGTGATATCCATGAGTCCTTCACTAAATGCATGAATCGCATTAAATGAAACACCATCATCAGATACACTTGAATCTAGGGATGTAACATCTGCTTCACTTGAAAAGTTATAAATCGCTTTATCATCTGAAGTAGAACCACATCCCACTAACATAGAAGCAGCCAAGGCTGCTGCCACTATAATCTTGAGACTTTTCATAAAATCCCCTCCATTTATAATCTTGATATTAACTATTATACTCTAAAACGTTTTCTTTTGTACAGGATTTTATTTATTAGATTGATAAATTTTTATTATATTTCTTTGAATTCAACTAAAGTGACTTGTTTATTTTCTTTTGTTTTCTTAACATCAATAATTCTTTGATTAGAAGACCCTCTGAATTTAAGACGTGCATCTTTTAATTCATTCACAAATGGTCCATCCACTAATACATCTACATAATCCAGTAATGGCTGTTCCCATTCCATGATTTCTTCATATAAGAATGAAGAGTACACCCAGATAGATTTAGTAGGACATTCTTTCTTGATATGTTTGAGTAATTCTAAAATATCATCTCTGTTTTCTTCTTCAAAAGGTTCTCCACCTAAAAGTGTGAATCCTGCAATATGGGGTTTATTAATAAGTTTAGTTAATACATCTTCTAAATCAGATGTAAAAGCCTTGCCTCCATTAAAATCCCATGTTTCCTGATTAAAACAGAATGGACAATGACGATGACACCCTTGAGTATAAAGAGATACTCTAATACCTGGTCCATTCGCAATATCTACTTCTCTTATTTGTGCATAACGCATCTTTTTCACCTCACAAAGTTGTATTATATACTTTACTCGTCATTTAGTACACGAATAAATGATAATGGAAGTTCTAAACCATTGTCTTCAAGAAGCTTTTTATTGGTTAAAATTTCTTGAGTGAGTCCATCTGCAACAAGTTTTCCATTAGATAATAATAGAACACGATCACATGTATCATAAATAAAATCTAGATCATGGGATGCAATAAGCATCGTATAAGGGAGTTCATTGAGTACGTTGATCAGTCCACGACGGTGTCTGGGATCTAATGAAACAGAAGGTTCATCAAATAATAGAATATCAGGACGCATAGAAAGGACTGTCGCAATGGCAGCTCTTTTTTTCTCTCCACCAGATAAACGATAGATCTTCTCATGCTTCTTTTCCTGCATATGTACTAGATCGAGTGCGTTATTGATACGTTCTTCTAAGTCTTCTCCTTGTAATCCTTCATTCAATGGACCAAAGGCGACATCTTCATATACAGAAGACATAAAAAGCTGATTATCTGAATCCTGGAAGACATAACCAATATGAGAACGGATGGAGGCCAGATTTTGATTATTCATATCTAAATCTGTGACTTTCAGTTCTCCCTGACCATGTTCTATACCGATAATTGTTTTAAGAAGTGTAGATTTTCCTGCTCCATTGCAGCCAATAAGTCCTACTTTTTCACCTTTTTGGATATGAAAAGTCAGATCATCTAATATAATACGATTCTCTATATAAGAAAAAGAGAAATGATTCAGTTTAATCATAATGTCACTGTCACTCCTTTCAAGAATAGTAGTAACACACACATAATACCAAATGTAAGTTTAGATAACTTATAATCATATTGTTGTGATTGTAATGGCATGACACCTTTAAAACCTCTTAACATCATAGATTGATATACATTCATGGCACGATCAATAGAACGAAGCATCATTGAACCAACTAATGTTCCCCATGTCTTTATAGAAATACCTTTCTGTCCTGGTGCACGTAAGCTATAGGCAAGCAAAGTTTTATCTGTTTCTTTAAAGAAAAGAATGAGATATCTTTGTATTAACATGATGACGACAATAAGAGATTGAGGCACTCTTAGTTTAGATAAGCCCATACAGAGTTCCTCCATGGATGTTGTGGTCATCAGTATATAAGAGAATAATAGGGCAAATATTCCTTTTAATGCGAGCACAATAAAACAAGTCATTCCATATCCTTTAAAGAATAAGAAAGGTGTTCCCATAAAGAGTAGTAAAGCCACTAATGGTTTGAGTTCTCCTAAACAATAAAAAAGATTGATTTCTCCTAATAATGAAAATAAAAGTAATGGTAAAAACATGACTAAGATATAGAAATCATGAATAGAATAAGAAGCAGTGATTATCAAATAAAATAATACAATCAAAATCTTATAAGTGGGATGAATGGCAGAAAGAATGGTTGTACGCTTAGAAAGTGCATCAATTTGATGCACTCTCTTAATGGCTTTCTGTATGTTTTTCATGATAACGATGAATGAGCATATAGAGTCCTATCACAATTAAGACTCCTACAATTCCTGCAAACATCCCACCTAAGATTGATTCGTGTCCTGCAATATTATAGTCAGGTAATAATGCAGTGAGTTCCTGAACACGCGAAGATAATGAATAAAGAGCTCCTTTATGTTGTAGTTCTGTAGAACCAGTTAATTGTAAAATAGACCATTCTAATCCATCAGGAAAAGCACTTGCGAAGATTGATAAGATACCAGCAACTGCGACTGATAGACCACCAAATAATGCAAGAAGCTTCTTTTTAGATGTTTTCGCAAGTTTCGTTGTATGTCCCTGCCAGATGAGTTCTGGACGTGCTTCATAAATAAATGATAGAACTAAACCTGTAATAATACCTTCTACCGCACCTATTGCCAGATGAATAGGCTGCATGACTCCAATAAATAAGTTCCATGGGAGTGCAGTGATTCCTGATAATTCTGTTTCTACAACAACTGAGAAAGCACCTAATTGTAAAGAGATGATAGAACCTAAGATAGAGGCAATCATCAAATTCTTCTTAGAGAGTTTCTTACTGATAATTGGCTTAAATATCAACATTGAAGAGATAAAACAGCCATAAAATGCCATATTCCATATATTACATCCTAGTGCAAGTAATCCACCATCCGCAAAAAGCAGACATTGTATTGCTAGTATTCCTACCATTGTTAAAAAACCTGCATAAGGACCTAGTAGTGCTGTTAACATCAATCCTCCTGTTAAGTGTCCAGATGAACCAGTTCCTGGAATAGTAAAGTTGATCATCTGTGCCGCAAAGACAAAGGCACCCATAACACCCATCATTGGGAGTTTCTGTGGATCATTTTCTTCTTCTAGTTTTTTAATTGAATAAATAGTCATTGCACCTGATGCCAGATACATCGTTGTTGCAACAGCAGGTGAGACTAAGGCGTCAGCCATATGCATATTATTTTTCCTCCAGTTTAATATCCTGACTACCACTTCTAAATCCTTCTAGATCAAGTGTTATATAGTCATATCCTAATTCTTTAATAAATAAGACAATCTCTTGACGTTTATCCATGCATTTCATAAAAGCATCCTGATCAATTTCTAAACGTACTAAGTCATTATGTATTCTTGCACGTACATTATAAAAACCACATGTATGAAGATAATCTTCAATCTTTTCTACTTTACGCATTTCCTCATAGTTAAGTAATGTATTATAAGGAAATCTTGTCGCAAGACATGGTGAAGAAGGCTTATTGGCTGCTTTTAAGTTATAGGTAGAAGCCAGTTCTCTAATTTCTTTTTTAGTCATATTCGCCTCTAACAATGGACTATGTAGACCTAATTCTTGAATAGCTTTAATACCTGGACGATATTGTTTCAAGTCATCTGCATTTGTACCTTCAAGAATAGTAGAGATACCTAAAGAATGTGCGAGTTCCTTTACCTTGGTAAACATATACTTCTTACATAAATAACAGCGATTGACAGGATTATTTTCTATTCCTGCGCCTTCTAATTCATCTACATGAATAACTTTATGAATAGTTCCTATGTCTTCAGCCATTCTTTTGGCTTCATCTGCTTCCATCACAGGATGTAAAGCTGTTTGAATAGTAATGGCATAAACATGTGTATGGTATTTCTTTGATGCTTCAACTGCCATTTTTAATAGGAGTGTACTGTCTACTCCACCTGAAAAAGCAATCATGACATCCTCATGGACATACTCATCAATGATGGTTAATAGATTCATAATAGCTCCTTTCCAACAATTGATAAACATCAATAATAGATAAATTATGCTTTTCACTGAGTAACTTCGCACTTTCATATTCAGGATAAGCTCTTTTATTTCCTTCTATATCAACTACCTTAAATACTGCATCACCTAAAGGTGTAGAAATAGTCTCAAAGGTTCTTTCAAGAACTGTACGTTCCATGTAAGTACGTCTAATACCAATCGTGCTTGTTTCTTTAAAGATGATTGTCTCTAATTCTTTTCTTTGACTTTCATCACATAATACATTGAGTAAGTAAGCAGGTCTGTTCTTTTTCATCATTACAGGAATATAATGAACATCTTTTGCACCATGAGACATTAATAATTCCATGACATGACCTAATACTTCTCCTGTGCTATCATCAATATTTGTTTCTAGTTTACATACTTTATCAGTGCCTGGGATCTGTTTCAATCAACATAGCACGAAGTAAGCTTGGTCTTTCATAAGCACGCTTACCTGCTCCTACACCAGTCTTTTTAATTGTGAAGGTAGAAGGAAGTGTATGAGATGTCACAATAGAGGCGGCAATAGCAGCACCTGTAGGAGTGACTAATTCACCTTTAATCATATCAATATGAATAGGTAAATGATGACTTGATACAATATTGTTTACTGCAGGCACTGGAATAGGTAAAGTACCATGAGCACAATGTACAGTTCCTGTTCCTTCATAAATAACAGGAATATAGACTTCATCAATACCTAAATCATCAAAACATACCGCTGCAGAAATAATATCTACAATAGAATCTACAGCACCTACTTCATGAAAGTGTACTTCATCTATAGTTGTACCATGGGCTTTAGCTTCTGCTTCACCTAGAATAGTGAAGATCTTTTTAGCCAATTCTTTCGCATGATCTGTCATTTTTGCATGATCAATGATATGTAAAATATCATGAAGATGACGATGTTCATGATGATGGTGATGTGCATGATGTGTATGTTCACCATATAAATAGTCCATATCATGATCATGATTATCATGTTCTAGAATGACATTAAAGTCACAGACATCAAGTCCTGATTTATTGACTCTTGTGATTTCAGTTTTAAAACCAGTCAAAGGTAATGATGAAAGAACTTCTTCTAATACTTCTTTTGAAGCCCCTAAGTCAAGTAAGCTTGCGACAAACATATCTCCACTTATTCCAGAATAACATTCTAAATATAATTGATTCATTTTGATTCCCCCGTTCTATTAATCTGAGTTGCAATATAACCTGCACCATAACCATTATCAATATTCACTACCGCAATACCATTGGCACAGGAATTAATCATTGTAAGTAAGGCACTGACGCCATGGAAGCTTGCACCATAACCAACTGATGTTGGCACCGCAATAACAGGACAGTCTACTAAACCTCCTATCACACTTGCAAGGGCACCTTCCATACCAGCCACTGCAATAATACAACGTGCTGATTGCAAGATATCTAGTTTAGATAATAAGCGATGTATACCACTCACACCTACATCATATAGACGTTCTACATGACTCCCAAAGAATTCAGCTGTCTGTGCGGCTTCTTCAGCTACATTGAGATCTGCCGTACCAGCGCTGCATACAACAATCTTTCCTTTATGTTCCTTTTCTTTTTCTATCTTAATAATATGTGATAATGGATCATATTCAAGTTCAGGAAATTCATTCTTTAAGAGTTCATATTGATGCATTGAGGCTCTTGTCCCAAATACTTCTCCCTGCATATCATATAGTTTTCTTACAATACCAACCAAGTGATCATCTGCTTTTCCCTGGCAATAAATCACTTCTTGAAATCCTGAACGTATTTCTCTATTAGTATCTAATTTTGCATAGCCTAATTCTTCAAAGGCTGATTTCTTAAAGAACTGTTCTGCTTCTTCTACAGAGAGTTCTCCTATTTTTACTTTTTCTAGTATTTCCTTTGTTTCCATAAATCATCACCATCTTAAGATTAACATTAAACCTTGGTTTAGTGTCAAATGTTTTGTATATTCATTATACAATGAGAAAAAAATAGTTCACAAGAACTTGCGAACTATTTATTCTTAATAAAGGATGCCTTCTTTCATCGATATCTTTTCTACTTTATATTCATATTCAAGAAGTTCTTTCTTATATTTCAAGAATGAATGATCTAATAGTACTCCTGCGATAGAATTGATTTCTTCAAATCTAAGTATAAGCTGTTCTTTTCCACAACTTTCTATATATTCCCAAAGCTTATTATATTTAATCATCTTTATTCCTCATAATCATTTTCACAATACCAAGTACTGCAGCATATAATACGCCAGCCACTGGCCATATGATCCATGTCATTTTCCAATTATTTGTCCAGAAACTCCATCCTAGATATATTACAACTACTAAACACCAATAAGCACCTGAAAAATCATCTGTTTTCTTCTTTAAATGTTTCTCTTCTTTTGTGTATTCACCTTCCTGCAAGAGAGTATCATAGCTAGACTTGATCATGCCTGCACGAATAAGAATATTGACACCAATAGAAACAATAATAAGCAATAGACCTACAGATAGACCACATATACTATCATCTGCTTCCATTACACCTGCCATAATAGCAGGAATAACAGAAAGAATACAAAGTACAACACCTATCGCAATATTTCTTATAAAAGCAGGTTCATACTTGTCTCTTCTTTCATGTACCATACCAGATACACCATATTCTGTTTCAAAGCTTTCTTTTTCTAGATGCTGCATATGAGATTCACGCAATCCATAATTCACAAATAGATAGACAGCTATTGCGACCAGTACAAGAAGAAACACTAAACTAAAGCCTATGAGCGTATGATCTTCTGTCATTGTACCTAATACTATAAGAGGTACAGGGCTTAATATACATAGACTTGTCGCATTGGCCACTATTCTTGAACCTTTACTTTTCATATCAAGATATTGATTGGCTTCTTCCATACTTACCTTGATTGTATTAGTTTCAACATATTCATTAAGTGGTGCTTCTTCTATTTCATCCTTCAATAAGTAGTCTGTAGTGACACCAAATAGTTCAGACATCTGAAGTATTCTTTGCAGGTCTGGTATAGATCCTGCACTCTCCCATTTAGAAACAGCCTGTCTTGATACACCTAACTTATTAGCGAGTTCTTCCTGTGACCAGCCATTCTTTTTTCTTTCTTCTATAATCTTATCAGCAAGAATCATATTCATCTCCTCCTTACATACCAAATATACCAATGATGGTAGTTTCCATCTACCAATTCAGGCTGAAAATATGTCAACTGGTGGTTGCAGGAGTTTATTTTCCTATAAACTACAACATAATATGAGACCAATTGCACCTAACACAATAAATAGAAGCCCAATACCTGCTGATTTCTTTCTTTTATTCATAAGTATCTTTTGATGATCATCTATATCTTTAATTGGATATTTTCTTCTTCCAAGTAAATATAATAATAACCCACTTGAGTTATTTCCATTGGTTGCAAGTAGTCCCCATAGTCTAGGATGTTTAAGTCCTCTTGATGAGGCATCTAATATAGTTAACTTATAGATTTGATATGTTGTTTCAATAGCACCTACAAGAGTAACTGCCATACATATCACAAATAATACATTACTCATATAATTCTCCTTATATACGTTTAATAATTTGATACAACAATAGTGACGAACTTACTACAGCTAAGCAGAATACAACAACTAGATAATACTTACTATCTGGCAAGAACATACCTAATGTAATTAATAGAATCATAACAAATATATTAAATAATATTGCGCCTATCAGTTGTTTACTGCTTCTTACTATGTTTGTGCTTTCTTCTAGATGTTCAATCATTCTCTCATCTCCTTTAATGAGCTCATCAAGACTTACTGAATATAGATTACTTAATTCTATGATATTGATAATATCAGGATAAGACTTCTCATTTTCCCAATTAGAGATTGTCTGTCTTGAAACATTTAATTTTTCTGAAACCATTTCTTGTGTAAGATGAGATTTCATACGTGCTTCTTTTAATTGTTTGCCTATTTCCATATCCACACACTTCCTTTCCTGATTATCTTGTCATATAAGTAGTTTAGTGTCTATCAAATATATTTGACATAGGGATTTATATTGATGAACACGCAAAAAAAGACAACCACTAGGTTGTCTTTCAGTGCGAGATCTTCTTCTCAATCATCCCATTAATTTTGAGAATGTATTAGAGATTCATATACAGTTCCTTTACTGTCTTCTAAGGCTTTATTCTTATATTCCTTGCTTTTTGACTCATTACCCATATTTTTGTAGATAACTGATAATAAGAATTCGAGATAGGGAGTATCTTCATTGTTCTTAGTAAATTCATCATCTTCTAGATCAGATTTCAATTCTTCATAATACTTAATTCCACCACTAATTAAAGTATCATTAACCATATCCATCTGTCTATATAGGGCATGATCATTTGTTGTGCTAACCATTTCCAACAAACGATCAATCATAGATGCATTCTTCTTATCTACATATCTATAGAATACTGATTTTGCGAGAGCAGACTTCTGCTTAGAATTCATAGGAACATGATCTATTATATTGTTTACTTGAGAATCTATTTGTTTATCATCATTTAGTTTTAGATAAGCATTTAAAAGTAAATATTCCCTATTAAACGGAGGAATACATATCTTAGCTTGTTTAGTTGCCATTAAGTCTTCTATTGCCTTAATATCATTGTTTTGGAGTAATGTAAGATAATTTTTTAGGAGTTTCTTTCTGACGATTACAGGAATAGTTCCAATAACCGCAATCACAATAACAGCAACAAACATAGCATTCATACTTTTATGCCCCTTTCTCAATCAACTTTATAATATCATTTAATTCATTAATAATTATATCTGCCTGGCTCTGATCTAAGCCAAACTTATCATCTTTTAAAGCCAATACTTTAATACCAGCTCTATTTGCAGCTAATATTCCTTTAGATGAATCCTCAATAATAATAGCTTCATCTTTATTTACATTTAATTCTTTAATTGTATGTAAATATATTTCTGGATTGGGTTTACTTTCTTTGAATTGTTCACCACTTACTATAAGTGAGAAATACTTTCTTAAACCAGCCTGATCCAATGCATTATTAATACTATATAAACTAGAAGAGGACGCTAACGCTATTTTACAATGTTTACTTAAGTGTTCTAAAACGGAATAGATCTGAGGTCTAACGACCGCTTTATAATCACATTCAAATGAACGAAAATATTCTTGAAGAATATTTTTAAATGTAATGAAATCTGTTTTGTTGTTCCACATTGTATATGCTTGTTCATAATATAATTTACTATCAATACCTATGAGAGGAATACAATCACTTACTTGTATTTCTATATCATGCTGTTTAAAAAATCGTATCAAATCATTTATATACATGGTTTCACTATCAAAGATCACACCATCCATATCAAAAATAACTGTTTTAATCGTCTCCATCATAATTCACAAAATTCTCCGTTTTTGCAGCAGCAATAGCCTTAAATTCTTTTAATAATGGATGTTGATAAATAGAGTGTAAGTCATTTGAAACAATAAAGCTTAATAATTGTACAAATGGTAGATATACAAGTGGACATAATTCACTTGAAACAGTATCACTCAAACTTAAAACATGATCATCACTTGATAATTGAGGATTGTTTGAAATTAAATAAGCTCGATTGCTGACTTTTCGCGTAGCCTTATATACTTGTTCTACGCGTCGACTTGCACTATCGTTTCCATCAAAGAAAATCACATTATATTGTGGTGTTAATTGAAGATTTGGTCCATGGATATACTCTTCAATTTCATAGCAGCAACTTGGAATATGAATGGTTTCACCCATTTTTAATGCACTTTCAAGTGCTGTTCCATAATTGGCACCCGCTCCACAACTGTAAACCCAGGACATAGATGTGAAATTCTTATAATGTCGCTGAATAAAGTTTGTAGCCTGATCAATCATTTCTTCATTTAAATCAGCTGCTTTCTTTAATTCATCCAAATATTCAGTCTTTCCAGAATATGCAATTGCGAATAAATCTAAGAATAGCGCAAGTGAAGAAACACCTTTTGTGACATAGCCAACTAATTCTTCGCCCACACCGTATTCAATTACAACATCCGCAACATCTTTTACATCGCTGTTTTTATTTCCTGTTAAACAAATAGCTTTACATTCTTTTTTCTTAATGATTTTTAATGCTTCGATTGCATTTGTACTTAAACCACTCTGTGTAACCACTAAAACTAAGTCGTTCTCTTTAATATCATTTTCATAGTACGTAAATGTATATGGAGTAATGATTCTAACTTCTAAACCACTTACTTTTTCCACAAAACTTCTAGCACAATAGCAAGCATTATGACTTGATCCAGAAGCAACAAGTAAAATACGTTTGATTTCTTTTTGTTGCACTTCCTTCATCAATGGATCAACTAGTGTAGTATACTGTTCAATATTTGTTCTTAATACGCCTGGTGTTTCTTTAACATAATCAAGCATTGTTAATTTATTCATGATATACCCCCAATTAAGGCATAAAAGGTGGAATAAATCCACCCTTTATATTTTAGTATTCTAATCTTCTGTAGTAACGACGGATTTCCATAGGGTGACGAGTTTCGATTTCCATATGAACATCAATTCTGTTGTTTACAGCATGCATTACATGGTGAGATAAGTGTTTACGATATTTTTCACTAATTCCCTTTAATTCGTAATCTTTAGTGTCAATGATTGTGTAGTTTGCACAAATTCTTGGAATAAAGTTAGCTACACGTTCAGATAATGGACGCTGAGCATCTTCACCAATATAGATTGTAACTGGAGTTTCTTTAGTTACGATTTCAAACATACCATGGAAGAATTCATTTGATGTGATTGATTTAGTTTTTAACCATAACTGTTCTTCCCAATAGCACATTGCATATGAGTAAGTAGCACCCCACTGGTTTCCAGCACCTACAAAATAGTGCATTTCATCATTCCAGTGTTTTTTAGCGAATTCAATAGCGAATGGTTCAGCTTTCTTTTCAACTTCTACTAAATCTTCTGCTAAGTATTTATCAAATTCAGCATACATATCATCGTAGTCTTCGAATTCACCATTGTTGAACATGAAACGGTCAGCAACCATGAAGAACTTTAACTGTTCGTTCATTGGGTAAGAAATCTTGTAGTCTCCTAAATCTAATAAGATAGCTTCTTTAGCATCAACAAATGAGATAACTGTAGCACCAACTTCAGATTTAATTTTCTTGATAGCATCAACAACTTCTTTAGTGTTTCCAGTTACAGAAGAGATGATAACAACTGTATCTTTAGTAATACGTTTGTTTCCTGTAGTCAAGTATTCAGCAGCATTTTCTGCCCAAGTTTCAATAGCACTCATTTCTTTCATATGTACTGTAGCCTGCATAGCACTTGCCCAAGTACCACCAACACCTAACCAGCAGATGTTTGAATATCCACGTTCGCAGATTTCATCAACGATTTTGTTGATCTGAGGGCGTAAAGCTAATGCGCCATTTACGCTATCGATTTTTTCCTGTTCATTAAATTTAATCATTTCCATTTTCTTTTCCTCCATATAATTTATTTAAAATTTATTAAACACCTAAGATACCAAAGAATGCTCCGACCAATCCGATCACAACACAGATTAACAACAATGTAGTTGTCTTAACATTTTTCTTTTTCAATAAGTAGAAAACTAATAATGTGAATAATAATGGCATTAAACCAGGCATGATATTATTGAATACATCATTTAATGTAGTTGCTTCATTACCAGAACCAAACTTCAATGGGAAACTGATTGAAACGTTTTCAGCAGTCATACCACCAACAACCATTAATCCTAAAACACTTGCTGCATAAGTAAGTTTTGACATTAATCCATTCTGCTGGATCTTAGCCAAGAATCCACTACCTAATTTATAACCAGCATTCATTAAATAATAACGTAATCCCTGAGCTGGAATATTAAAGATTAACAAGAATAAGATAGGTCCTAAAATATTTCCTTGATTTGCGAGAGATAGACCTACACCAGTCGCAATAATACGTAATGTACCCCAGATGAATGAATCACCAATACCAGCTAGAGGTCCCATTAATGAAACTTTTACATTGTTGATACTTTCTGTATCAAACTCAGGATCATTTGCGTTACTTTCTTCCATAGCAGCACTAATACCTAAGATTAATGTTGCTAACTGTGGAGTTGTATTGAAGAATTCCAAGTGACGCTTCATAGCTGCAACTTGATCTTCTTTATTTGGATATAACTTCTTGATAACTGGTATCATACTGTGGCAGTATGACATGTTCATCTGTCTTTCATAGTTCCAAGACCATTCCAAACCGAATGAACGCCAGAATACCTGATTTAATTCTTTTTTAGTTAATTTATTAGAAGTCGTCATCTTCATCTACTCCTCCTTCTACAGCTGTTTGAGCTGAATTACTACGTAACTGAGTTAATACGATAGCAATGATTGCTCCAAAAATTGCGATTGCAGTTACTGGAATCTTTAAGTATACGCTTAATGCGAATCCTAAGAAGAAGAAACATGCAACGTCTTTGTCCATAATCATCATTAATAATAAACCGAACCCGATAGCAGGTAATAAGCCCATTGTGATCTGTAAACCATTTGAAATCCATTTAGGAATGACATTTAATAAAGCCTGTACAGCAGGTCCACCAGCATAGTAACCACATGCTACGATTACACCGATAATTAAGTTAACACCGAAGAATCCACCTAATAAGTGCATTCTATCAACACCAGCCATATTTCCTTCAGCTGCATATTTATCTGCTTTATGAACAAATGGAGGTAAGATGAATACCATTCCAACGTTCTTTGCGATTAATACTAGTGAAGCAACTGGTAAACCTACAGTTAATGCAGTTTCTGGTCCAGCTCCTGTTGTAATTGTGAAAGCTGTTCCTAATACAGTTCCTGAAATCATTTCAGGTGGAATACTAGCACCAATTGAGAAAGCACCCATGAATGCTAATTCTAATGTAGCACCTAAAGTAACACCTGTTTGTACATCACCAAGTACAATACCTGTTAAAGTACCCATAACTAATGGTCTTGACAACAAACTTGTACCGAATAAATATTCAGCATTTCCAAGCATTGCTACCAAACCAAGTAAAATTGCTTGTACTAACATATTTCTCCTCCTATAAAACTTTTTCTACATTTACTGGATTATCTTCTGGAACCATCTGAATTGTTACATCCACACCTGATTCACATAATCCTTTTAAGATTGTTTCTTCTGCTGGTGTAATATTCATTGCTTTTGAAATATTACGAGTTTCAGCAGTTGCCTTAGTACCACCAAGATTTAATTTTTTGATGTTGCATTCTTTACATAATCTTTCAGCATCCTTAATAGATTCAACTACAGTCAATAATTTATATTTGTCTGTAACACCGCTGTTGATTGCCTTTACTGCATCATCCATACCTTTAATAACTAATTTAACACCACTTGGTTTTGCTAACTTAATTGATGCTTTTCTTAAATCATCTTTCATAACTGCATCACATGCAATTAAGATACAATCTGCTTCAACTGCATTTTTCCAAGAAAAAGCAACTTGACCATGTAACAATCTGTGATCCACTCTTAATAATTTAATCATTCTTTTCTCCTCCTATTAGAAATCTTCATCATCTTCGCTTGTTATTCCATTCATAACAGTCATTCCATCTTTAGCTGCTTCGATCAAATCGTTCGCTTCTGCTAATTCAAGTTTTCCGTTCAAGCCTTTCATTACTGCATCTAATACTAATCCCATGTTCATTCCTGAGAAGACCATTACATTATCTAATACTGCAAGTTTAGATAAAGCTGTGTGAACACTTCCACCTTTGATATCACACAAGATTAAGATTTGTTCATCACTCTCTTTTGCTTCTTTCAAAACTTCTTGATAAAAGTCTTCAGGATTTTGTCCAGGAAGTAAGCTATATGTTTCTATATCCTTAGCTAAATCTCCAACAATCATAGAAACAGAATCTTTCATTCCTTTAGATAATCCTCCATGTGATGCAAGTATGATTTTTGCCATATTCTCCGCACTCCTTTCTTTTCGTTTTAGTTCATGCAAGCTTTGAGCTAGTTTGTAGATCTTTACGCTTAATCTGCACAACTAACTTCCACTTATACTCAAGCAAGCTTCGTGCCAGTTTAGAGATTAATTACGCTTAATCTGCACAACTAACTTCCACTTATACTTAAGCAAGCTTTGTGCCAGTTTGTAGATCTTTACGCATAATCCGTAGAACTAACTTCCACTTATACTCAAGCAAGCTTCGTGCCAGTTTAGAGATTAATTACGCTTAATCTGCACAACTAACTTCCACTTATACTTAAGCAAGCTTTGTGCCAGTTTGTAGATCTTTACGCATAATCCGTAGAACTAACTTCCACTTATACTCAAGCAAGCTTCGTGCCAGTTTAGAGATCAATACGCTTAATCCGTAGAACCAACTTCCACTTATAAACAAGCAAAAAGTGTGCCAATTAATAGCACACTAGTCGTTAATAATATAGTTGTATATATATTCTACTTCTTCATCTGGAATCTCAACATTGTAGTATGTCTTAACTTCTTTCATTGAGATATTTACTTGATCTATAAACTCTTGATGCTTTTCTTTAAAGTCTTGATCAGTAAAGTTTGAAATAGCTTGTCTTGTAACTAATCTTTCTACAAGACAACAGATATGAACATATAATCCAAAGCATGTTCTATTCTTAAATCTCTTATGTAAGATATTCTGTAGATGATCAATTGCTTTCGCAACATGTTCAAGCAGTTTATCTGGATTTAAAATAGTTAAGTTATTCATGACATTGGATAATGTGAAGTTACGTAAGATATTCTTTTCAAATATCTCCATCTGTTCTTTAGACATATACTTTCCAAAGTATATCTCTATCGCATTCTGCCCCTCATTAATGATCAATTCCTGTATACCGATATATTTCATAGATTCAATGTTAGGATCAAGTGTTCCAATAACACATACAACTTCATAATCATTCATTAACTGATCATAGACCTGTTTACGTATTAAAGCAGGATAATCATAAGTTATTATTTTTAGTTTTGAATCTTCAGGTAGAGAGTTAAATAAGATTTCTTTAATCTTATTTGCTGTACCAACACCTGATGCACAAGAACAGATCACAATAGGGTCTTTCTTTTTCTTAAGTTCTACATGTGTTTTATAGATGTTTTCCTTAAGAATAGAATCAATGACTTCAGTCACTGTTTTATTAAGTTTAATACCCTGCCCTATTTCTAAAGCACATTTTGTATTGATGTTATTGACTAAAGCGATATCCGCATTACTTGTATCTAATCCTTGATATATTTCTTCAAGAGAACCCATATCAACTAATAAATAAAGCTTTGAGATATTACCAACATGTGCAATATAATCATTGATCTTTCTTGTAATAGTCTGCACATCCACATCTAATGGCATATCAATCGCATCAAATATATAACTATTCAACATTCTATTTGCTGCTTCTGCAATAGAACTTGCAGTTGAATAACCATGTGCAATAATAATCGCAATTGTGAGATCTTCACCTGAATGGGCAAAATACTTAATCATACAAATACAGATGATACATTCTACAAAGTCATCAATATCCTGATTCATATTATTCTTTAGGTAATGAGAAACATCCTGTCCTATTTCATATTCACGATGGAATTCAAGTTTAAGATATTTCTTCAAGTTCTTCACTTCATCATAATTCTCATTGATCCAGTTATTAGTCAAATAAGTATTCTTAGAGAACTCTGACACATATGTAGCGATTGCTATTAATTCATTATGTGAAGTTCTAAAGCCATAATGTTCAGTGATATTATTAAATATCTTTTCTAGATAGTTTGTAAGATATTCAATTGAATCAGCACGATTATCATTAAATATAAGCTTTTCAAAGTATCTATCTACAGTATTCTGGGATTTTACTGCAAATGACTGATCTCTTTTAATACTAATTAATGATTGATAAAAATCTTTAATAATACCCTGGTCTGATACAGGAAGTAATGTATTAAGAGATACTAGCTTATGCTTCTTCATAACCAAAGAAGAGACATCTATACTATTCCTAATACTATCAGGTAAATCATATGCATGAATTTCTAATGTGTCTGAACTACTTTTATATAACGCACTTACACAGCTTGCCTGAATCGTATTAGTTAGTTCACCAATGTTCCCTACAAATGTATGATTCAGTAATAACTCATAGACATTAGATGAAATGAGAATTGTTTTGTTTACACGTTTCTCTTCATTCTTTAAGAAGTTATACATGAGTTCTAGCTTTTCATTTTCTCCTCTTTGTGCAAGAGATGGAATAGTGAGAATAACTGGAATACGTCTTAAGAAAGTTTTTAATAACGCTTTTTGTGGTACTTCTGTTGTCGCAAATATAATTCTACATTTTGATTTATACCACTTATTATTATCACCTACTAAGTGATAGATTCCCTGGTCCATATAAAGGAATAGTTTTTCCTGACATTCAGCATTTAAACAATGTACTTCATCTAAGAACAATACACCACCATCCGCAAAGTGTAATAAACCTAAGTTATCACTATCAGCACCTGTAAATGCACCCTTTTTATAGCCAAATAGATTGGCTGTGAGTAATTCTGGGTTATTGGCATACTCTGAACAGTTCACCTGTACAAAATTCTTAGATGCATCAATTAAGCCTGTATCTACACAATATTCATATGTGAGTTTAGCCATAAATGATTTACCAGTACCAGTTGGTCCATAGAACAACATCGGTAATCCAACTGGTGGATAAGAAACTGTTGCCTTAATCTTCTCTACAATCTGATACATGCTTTCATTAGATCCAATAAGCTTTTCAAAGTTCTTTAATTCTGTCTGATTGTTTAATTCTGCTTCCAATTCATCTAATGATCTGTATTCATCTGATGAGAGCTTCTTCTTATATTTTCTTTCAAGAGAATCTCTTGAAAGATATAAGATAGGACTTGATTTGATTTTAATAAGTTTTTTCTCATTAAAAAGTTCATTTAATAATCTTGTCACTTGATTTCTGCTTAGTTTTAATTCTTTTGATAATTGGATGGATTGACATTCATCATATGAATTTTGATCCATTTTCCCATTAATCAACAACATTATTTTTTCTTCCAATGAAATCACCTCATAGTTCATCATAAAGCAAATAAAACTTGTACGCAACAGTAGTTACTAAGTATAATATTTAGATAAATATCTCAATATTAATTGGCACGAATTTTGCTATATATTGATGAGAGGTGATGAATATGAAACAGAAAATGCAATATATTCAAACATTGAAACAAACATTAAAATTAAATCAAAAACTATTAAAATCCTTAGATTTCTTGACTGACAACATTGATGATATCAACAAAGTGATACAGGATATACTTGAAACGAATCCTTTTTTAGAATTAAAATCACCAATGAATTATGACAACCAGCAATTTATTGAAAGCATCTCTAATAATCGCACATTAAAGGATGATCTGTATTATCAATTATATGCATGTACACAACCTTATAATGAAGATGTCATGACTTATTTGATCGAATCACTAGATGATAGTGGGTTCTTATCTTATACTATTGAACAATATGTGAGTGACCTTCATATTGATCAAGATACACTTGATACACATTTAGATATATTACGTTCATTTGAACCTAATGGTGTAGGTGCCTCTGATGCAATTGATTCTATTCTTATTCAGTTAAAAAATAATAACAAAACTAAAAGCTATACACTATTTAGAGATTATCAGGATGTCATCTTAACTCAGAATTATTCACTTATTAAACAGAAAACAGGTTTAAACAAAGAAGAGATAGACCACTTATTCTATGAAATACGTTCTTGTAATCCATTTCCTTGTAATATGTACAATACATCTCATGATGATTATGTATCTCCTGATATACTCATAGAAGTAGAGGATTCAGATATTACTATTACACCAATTAATCAGCCTGATCTCATGGTGAATGATACTCTATATGAGAAGGTGAAGAATGATGAGAATATGAAAGCTTATTTTAATGAAGCACATTTCTTGATTGAGAATATGACAAAGAGAAATCAAACTGTTCTTATTGTTGCAAATGCATTAGTGAATATACAAAGTGGATATTTCTTATATGATGATGAGTTATTCCCATGTACATTATCACAGCTTGCTAGTGAAACAGGATTCCATGAATCTACTATTTCACGTACATTAAATAATAAATACTATAGTTTTAATGGAACAGTCTACCCTCTTAAGAAGTTACTTGTTTCTCAAACTGCATCAGGAGATAGCAGCGATTCTATTAAAAAAGCTATTGTTGAACTAGTAGATAGTGAGGATAAAGAACATCCTCTTTCAGATAATCAGATTCTTAGTCAGCTTGAAGAATTGGATCTACATTGTTCGAGACGTGTAATAGTTAAATATAGACAACAATTAAATATTCCTTCTTCTACTAAACGTAAGGTTCTTAAATAAGGCTGTGACTTGTTCACAGTCTTTTCACATAAAGAGTAACTAAATAGACTTGGGGTTAACTCAAGCATTAAAAACTGCCAGGGGTGTGAACTCCTGGCAGTACTTTTAGGCTGTAAACTATTTAGGGGCAGTTTTCCCCTTTCCTACTTCTCTCAATTTTCTGAATTCCCAGAAAATTCTTATAAATACTATGATTAATATAACAAATTCTGCACCGACAAGAAATTTGTAAGTAGCACCAGACATATAAGAAGCACTCTCTGTTAAATGATGAAGAGACAAAATTATATATGCTGCGAGTGCTACCGAACATGCAAAAGACAAAAAGTGATAAATTTTCTCTGACTTATTCTTCATAAAATTTTCCTCCCAAAGATTATATGATTAAGCTATTTTTTTGAATAATCATCTTCTTTTAAAAGATTTCTCTGTTCAAATGATATCATTTATATTTTTTATGAGAAAATTTTATCAAGGAGTCTTTAGCTTTTCAACATTTTGCTATATTTTATTGAAAATTGGCAGTGGAAAGGCATGCCACTAATATTATGGGGTTAATTTCTTTGCCAATACAATCTTCTAGGATAATAAACTACCATTTGAATACCCATAATCAACAGGTAACGATTTAAGAGAAATACGGAGCAGAAATATTCAGGATATATACTATCTGTCTATGACTGATAGGAAATGATTTCTATAGGTATTTCTTGGTTTTATCCATAACAGTCTTTCCCATATTTCTATGGTTAAATCTATTCTCCTGTTCATTCAGGAATAAAGGCATCCCTCTTTTAGTTATTCCATGATATATCACAGTAATACTACTTTTAATATTACCGATTATTATATGCGCTCTAAACATAGTAAATAACCGAAAAATCACCACCCATTTGCAAAAGAAGAGCTTTAAATAAAAAGAGATAACCAGTCATGGTTATCTCTCAAGGCTTTCCTAGTTATTTTCTTGATATACTCTATTGTCTAAATGTACAAAACGTTCTTTGATTTCCTGTGTACGTCCTTTATTCCAGAAGTTATCACCAAGATAACCACATGTTCTACGACATACATTTAATGTCTTATGGTTTCTATTACCACAGTTAGGACAATACCATTCATTGTTTTCATCTAATAAGATTTCTCCAGAGAAACCACATTCCTGACAATAGTCAGACTTCGTATTGATTTCAGCATACTGGATTGTTTCATACATATAGTTAATTAATTCTTTCATTGCATCAAAGTTATTAGTCATATTAGTGACTTCTACATAACTAATAGCTCCTCCAGAAGAGATTTTCTGGAACTTTGCTTCGAATCCTAATTTCGCAAATGCATCAATCTGTTCTCTTACATTTACATGATATGAGTTAGTAATATAGTCTTTATCTGTTACACCAGGTACGACACCAAATCTCTTCTTTAATGCACGTGCTAATGTATAAGTAGTAGATTCTGCAGGAGTACCATATAAGGCAAATCCTAAACCAGTATCCTTTTTCCACTTATCACATGCATTTCTTAATTTCTGCATGATTTCAAGAGCTAATGCATCGCCTTCTTCAGAAGTATGAGACTGTCCAATTAATGCGACTACACATTCATATAAGCCGATATAACCTAATGATAATGTAGAATAACAAGTATCTAATAATGAATCAATCTTTTCTCCTGGTTTTAATCTTGCGATTGCACCATACTGCCAATGAATTGGAGAAATATCTGAAGGAGTGCCCTTTAAGCTTTCATGTCTTAACATTAATGCTTCATAACATAAATCTAAACGTTCATCTAGGATCTTCCAGAATGAATCCATATTCTTATTTGCGGATAAACCTACGTCAGTTAAGTTAAGTGTTACAACACCCTGGTTAAAACGACCATACCACTGATATTCACCTTTTTCGTTCTTCCATGGAGATAGGAATGAACGACATCCCATACATGGGAATACCTGTCCTTCATAGTTTTCTCTCATGATCTTTGCACTGATGAAATCAGGCATCATACGCTTAGATACACACTTAACAGCTAAATCTGTTAAATAACGGTACTGTGAACCATCAGGGACATTATTATCATCTAATACATAAAGTAATTTAGGGAATGCTGGAGTGACATAAGCACCTACAGGATTCTTCATACCGATATATCTCTGTTTTAAGATTTCTTCAATTAATAAAGCTGTTTCTTCAATATAGTCTGGTTCTTCTCTTAAATACATGAAAATAGATAAGAATGGAGCCTGACCATTAGTTGTAGAGAATGTATTGATCTGATACTGGATAGTCTGTACACCCGCTTTGATTTCTTCATGAAGACGAGATTTTGCGATCTTTTCAATCTGTTCTTCAGTATAATCAATACCTACTTCTTCGCCTTCTTTTCTTACAGCCTTTAAGTGTTTCTTATATGATACACGTACATAAGGTGCTAAATGAGAAATAGAGATTGTCTGTCCTCCATATTGACCATTGGCTACCTGCTGAACAATCTGAGTTGCAACAGTACATGCTGTCTGTAAAGACTTAGGTGTTTCAATGAGTTTATCATTGATTACTGTACCATTCGCAAACATATCCTTTAAGTTGACTAGGTCACAGTTATGCATCTTCTGGATATAGTAGTCCATATCATGGAAGTGAATAATACCATCATCATGTGCCTGTACAATCTTTGGTGGTAATAACAAACGGCGGCAATAGTCTCTAGAGAATTCACCTGCAATTAAGTCTCTCTGAGTCGCAAGGACTGTTGCATCTTTATTAGAGTTTTCATCCATTGCTTCTTTATTAGTCTGATTAACAATACCATAAATCGCATTATCAATTGTATTAGTTTCTCTCTGGAATTCTCTTACCTTACGATAACCTTCATAAGCCTTGGCAGTGAGTACTTCTCCCTTTTCGATTAACTTTTCAAAAACCTGTCCTTCAATACGATAAATACTGATAGATGCTGCTCCACTTGATTTATGCCAGTCTTCAATTTCATGTGAGATCTTAGATGCAATTTCAGGTTTCACAATACCACTTCCATAGCGCATTGCCTTTAAAATCGCATTTTCAATCTTAGTTCCATCAAAGGCTACCTTTGAGCCATCTCTCTTGATTACCTCCATGTTATTTACCCTCCTCATAAGAAAATCTATTAGGAATAACTACCTAATAGATTCTTTTCTACTTCTATATTAGTCTAAATTAGTTGCACATGCAACTAATATGCTTGAGATAAGAAAATATCTCACCAATAATTTATTAACATGAAAAAATGTTGAATTTATCAACGTTTTTTTAATTATCGATAAACACTTGGAATGTCTACCCTTAAACAGTATAAAAACCCATGAGCCTAATGTCAAGCATTTCTCATGGGTTTCTTTTTTTCGCAATGTTGAAAGCGAATTAACCTAAATCTTCACCGTTGCTTGCAACAACTTTCTTATACCAGTCAAATGAATCTTTCTTGCTTCTTTCTAGTGTACCGCTTCCATCATTATTACGATCTACATAGATAAAGCCATAACGTTTCTTCATTTCACCTGTTGTGAAAGAGACGCAGTCAATGCAGCCCCATGGTGTATAACCCATTAAGTCTACACCATCAATTTCTACTGCTTTTTTCATCTGTTCAATATGTGCTTTTAAGTAATCTACACGATATGGATCATGACAGCTGCCATCTTCTTCTTTCTTATCGATAGCTCCAAAACCATTTTCTACAATAAACAATGGTTTTTCATATCTTTCATACATTTGATTTAAGGCATAACGTAAACCTTCTGGATCGATTGCCCATCCCCAGTCAGATACTTTAATGAATGGATTAGCAACAGAATGTTCACTAGAACCATCTAATGACTTAGACACATCTTTATGTGCTGTAGAGTCTACAGTATTAGTCATGTAGTAAGAGAAACCGATATAATCAACTGTACCTGCTGCTAAAGCTTCTTTATCTTCTTCAGTGATATCTAAGTTAAAGCCTTTGTTTTCAAACATCTTTAATGCATAACGTGGATAATGACCACGGCACTGTACATCACAGAAGAACCATCTCTGATGCATCATTTCAGTAGATAATACCATATCTGCTGGACGGCAAGAGAATGGATAAATAGGAACCATCGCAATCATATTACCGATTAAGAAGTTAGGATTGATTTCATGACCAATCTTCACTGCCTTTGCGCTGGCTACTAATTCATAATGACCACACTGATACATGGCTTCTTCTGGATTATCATAGTTTCCAAAATGAGCACCACTGTTAGTCCATCCGAAGATATCATTCTTATAGTTCATCTGGTTATTGATTTCATTGAAAGTCATCCAGTATTTAACTTTATCTTTATATCTCTTGAAACATACTTCTGCGAACTTTACAAAGAAATCGATAGTCTTTCTGTTCATGAATCCGCCATATTCTTTAGCAAGATGATAAGGCATTTCAAAGTGAGATAATGTAATGACTGGTTCAATACCATATTTTAATAATTCATCAAATACATCATCATAGAACTGTAAACCTTCTTCATCTGGCTGTTCTTCATCACCTAATGGGAAGATTCTTGTCCAGGCAATAGATGTTCTGAAGCATTTAAAGCCCATTTCAGCAAATAACTTGATATCTTCCTTATAATGATGATAGAAATCAATACCAATGTGGTTTGGATAATATAATCCTTCCTTTACACCATCAGTAATCACACGTGGTGTTGAAACATTACCGCCTGTCATAACGTCCGCAACACTTAAACCTTTAGTAGTGTCTAATACACCACCTTCAAACTGGTGAGCTGCTAAAGCACCACCCCATAGGAAATCCTTTGGTAAACTCATATACGTCCTCCTTCAATATAATCTAGTGCGCACTCCTCTAACGCTTGATATTTCTTCAATATCTCTAGATCTTCTATTTCTATTTTATCAAAGCTTCTTTCAATATAGTGATTTTTTTCAATATATGATTTACTTTCATCAAAATAGAGGTCAAAGATAAAGGCAATATAAGAAATCCACATATCTAGATGTGTCTTTCTTGTAGGAGCATAAATGAGCTGATGGTTACAGAATTGTTGGTAAACTTCATCAGTAATAGATTCTTTTCCTGCTTCTTCATAAGTAACCCCTAGTAAGACTGTATCTTTTTCTACATCTTTGACACGGAAATGATCTAATTTATCTGCATCTCTGATCATATGTATATAAAAGAGTTCTTCTTCACTAAAGCCTTCTTCTACTTTGTATTTATTATGCTGTTCTATAGCGTTCTTGATAATTGTGTCATATGTGTCTTCTTCTATGAATTCTCTAATAAGTCCCTCTTCAAATAATATATGAGAAGAATACATTGCATGATCCACTGTTTCTCTATCCAAGAAAGAATGGTAAATACGAAACTGTTCAAAACGGCCTATATCATGTAATAGGCCGATTAATAGACATAAGTCTTTTTCTTCAGTTTTTCCTTTCATATCACATAGTTCACCCATGACATCCATTACTTTATAGGAATGTATATATTTAAGATGAATATGAGGTATAGAGAGATCATAACGATTGACATAATCATCAAATGCCTTTTTCGCATGCTCTAAATCAATCATGTAGAACCTCTAATACTTTCTTTAAATCATCAAGAGGAACCTGACCTGGTGCACTGGCATCCTTAGCTGTCGCAAAGGTCATACATGAACCAAAGTATTCACCCATCATACGAGACAGGCGTCCTAGTTTACCCATGGACATAGTAATAATTGGTCTTCTTAAATGCTGACTTGAATAAAGAGTGGCTTCTAGAAGCGTTAATAAATCTTCTTTACTTTCTGGCATAACAGCTAGTTTAGGTAAATCAGCTCCTAGTATTTCCATCTTTTCTAGTGTTTCCTGCATATCTTCTCTTGATGGTGTTTCATCAAAATGATGTTCACTCATAACAACATGAACACCTTTCTTATGAGCATATTGAACAAGTTCCATCACAGATTCATAACCCTGTGATAATTCAATATCTACTAAATCAACATGCGCATCACAGATTTCTTTAATACAATGCATATATTCTACTGAAGTAAGTTCTGCTTCTCCTCCTTCAGATGCAGTACGAATTGTACCTAATACAAGTTTATCTGTATGCTTTTTGATTTCTTCTAATACATCTGTCAAATGTCCTTCTTTTAATTCTTCATAGAAATCAAGTCTAATTTCTACTACATCATAATCTAATTCCTTATAAGAATCTAAAGTATCAATAATACCTTCTTTAGTTGTATCTACAATAGGAAGACAAATCTTTGGTGTTCCTTCCCCAAATACAACATTCTCTACTTCTAATACATTATGCTTCATGATGACAGGCATATAAAAACCCCCTTATTTCTCTTAATGTTTTATCATATTGATCACCTAATAAGAAGTGTGGTGAATTCTTAATAACCTTATGTACACAATAAGGCAATGATGACTGGATGAATTCAAAATCAGAATCCTTGATTACATCATGTTCACCAGATAGTAATAAAGCTGGAATCTTGAGTTCTGATAAGTAATCTGCAGTAAAATGTGGCTCTTTGGTCATAAATGAGATGAGCTTAAAGCGTATTCTTGATCTCTTATCATAAATACAGAATATTGGTAATAAGAGTAATGTCATATACATATGGAGACGATAATACCATTTAATACCCTTTGGAGTCGCATTAGGTGAAAGAAGTGCCATATGTTTCAAACGGTCATCTTTGCCTGCAAGAGTAAGAGCGATATTCGCACCATCACTAAATCCAATGACATCATATGCTTCTAAATCTAACTCATTGGCCACATCCATAACATCCTGAGCCATACGGTCTAACGTCAAAGGACCACTCTTGATAGACTTACCATGATAACGTGAATCCATAGCAATCAACTGATAATCATTTTCTAGATCTTTTACTAATTGATCATATATTCTTCTATTTTCCTGATTACCATGTAATAAGATAATCGGGTAGCCATTTCCATGTACTTCATAATATATCTTCATAGCATTACCTCGCTTTGAATTAATTATAACACATATTAAATAACTATGAAAAAAAGTGACTTATTAATGTTTAACAGTTATCACCCTTTAAAATCAAATTAACATTGATATATACAATGTTTTTTTAATATCATAAAGCATATAAAATGTAGTAATGCATTATTCCTTCACCACCCACTTACCACTTCTATTAGATCCTTCTCTTTCTACTAAACCATTGAAACGCAAATATTGAATGATGTTTTGAATCTGTTTTCTGGATAGATTAAACTCTTCCATCAACTTAACTTGTGTTACATAAGGATTTTCTCTCATTCTATCTAGTATCTCCAGGCTTCTTTCAGTTCCTTTTTTGGCTCCTTTTGACTCCACTTCGGCTCCTTTCGGCTCAACTTTGGCTCCTTTTGCCTCAACTTCGGCTCCTTTTGGCGTAACTTTGGCTCCTTTTGGCGTAACTTTGGCTCCTTTTGGCTCCACTTCGGCTCCTTTTTGCCCTACTTTGGCTCCTTTTTGCCCTACTTTGGCTCCTTTTGGCTCCACTTTGGCTCCTTTTTGCCCAACTTTGGCTCCTTTCGCCTCAACTTCGGCTCCTTTTGACTCCACTTCGGCTCCTTTCGGCTCAACTTTGGCTCCTTTTGACTCCACTT
>OIXW01000007.1_pt1 | contig 68684 bp, 69 predicted proteins | sample 1587951 | NCBI WGS metagenome assembly OIXW01 (sample SAMN03283239) | human gut metagenome | biome: human-associated habitat; material: feces | host: Homo sapiens | place: Peru | collected 2012
AATAACGATGAAGACTCATCGTTAGATTTAGATATTTCTGAAATAGACTTCTAGACTATAAAGAATCACGGGGTGACTTTCACCCCGTGATTCATAATAACTAAAATATAGGAAACCCCTAGTTATTTTAAATTACCGATAGAGACTCTTAGTGTAAGTTCTTAATTAATTCTTCAATACGATTACCATATTCAAGTGATTCATCCACTTTGAAGATCAATTCAGGACATTTTCTAATCTTTAATCTTCTTGCAAGCTGTGAACGGATAAAACCTTTACATCTTTCTAATGCCTGAAGACCTTTACCCTGATTTTTCATGAATGTCACATAAACCTTAGCCACAGACATATCATTAGAACAGCTAACTGAAGTAACAGTACACATACGTAAAGCTGGATCCTTTACTTCATCACGAAGGATTAATGATAATTCCTTCATAATATAATGATTCATTTTATCGATCTTTAATGAAGCCATAAATTAACCTTCAACTTCCTGCATAACGTATCCTTCGACAATATCGCCTTCTTTGATATCGTTATAATTTTCAATAGTTAAACCACATTCATAGCCTTGGTTAACTTCCTTCGCATCATCCTTGAAACGCTTTAATGAAGCAAGCTTACCTTCATATACGATGATACCTTCACGGATTAATCTAATACCACAATCTCTCTTGATTGAACCATCAGTGACATAACATCCAGCAATGTTACCAACTTTAGAAACCTTATAAATATGTCTGATTTCTGCCTGACCAGTAACAACTTCTTCCATTTCAGGAGCAAGCATACCCTTCATGGCTGCTTCAATTTCTTCAACCATCTTATAGATAACCTGATGTAGACGGATTTCTACACCTTCTTCATCTGCTTTACGACGTACATTAGCATCTGGTCTTACATTGAAACCATAGATGATTGCCTTAGATGCACTTGCAAGAAGGATATCAGATTCAGAAATAGCACCAACAGTAGAACGGATAACATTAACTCTTGCACCTTCTACATCGATTTTTTCTAAAGAACTCTTAACTGCTTCTGCAGTACCATTTACATCAGCCTTAACGATGATATTTAAGTCAACCACTTCACCAGACTTCATCTGTGAGAATAAGTCATCTAAGCTCATTGCTGAAGTAGAATTTCTTTCTTCTTCAATCTTCTTCTGAGCACGTTCTTCACCGACATGTCTTGCTTCTTTTTCAGTTTCGAATACCATGAACTTATCACCTGCTTCAGGTACATCATTTAAACCAGTAATTTCTACTGGAGTAGCAGGACCTGCAGATTTGATTTCACGTCCACGATCATCCACTAACTGTCTAACACGACCATAAGTCGCACCAACAACAATTGGATTACCACTTCTTAAAGTACCATTCTGGATTAATAAAGTCGCAACTGGACCTCTACCTTTATCAAGACGGCCTTCAATAACACTACCATAAGCCATACGCTTTGGATTTGCTTTTAATTCAGCCAATTCAGCTACTACTGTAACTGTTTCTAGTAATTCATCAATACCAATACCCTGTTTAGCTGAAATGTTAACGTAAGGAACATCTCCACCCCATTCTTCAGGCATTAATCCAAGTTCAGATACTTCAGTCATAATACGCTGAGGATCAGCACCTGGTTTATCGATCTTATTAACAGCAACAATAATAGGAACGCCTGCTGCTAAAGCATGGTCTACGGCTTCTCTGGTCTGAGGCATTACACCATCATCTGCTGCAACAACAATAATAACAATATCAGTAATCATTGCACCACGTGCACGCATTGCAGTGAATGCTTCATGGCCCGGTGTATCAAGGAAAGTAATCTTCTTACCTTTAACTGATACCTGGTATGCACCGATATGCTGTGTGATACCACCAAATTCACCTTCAGCAACTCTTGACTTTCTAATATGGTCAAGTAATGTTGTCTTACCATGGTCAACGTGACCCATGATAGTAATAACTGGAGGTCTTGACTCAAGATCCTTAGGATCATCCACAACTTCTAAATCTTCAAAATTTACTTCGCTTACAGGAACAACCTTTTTACATTCAAGACCATATTCCATACAAATAAGTTCAACCTGTTCATCATCTAATGATGAGTTGATTGTTACCATTGTACCTAACATGAATAAAACCTTGATAACATTAGCTGGAGTCTGTCCAATCTTCTGAGAAAGTTCATCTACAGTGATACCTTCTTCATATTCTACTACGCCATCAACAACAGCCTTTTCTTCTTTCTTGCTAGGAAAGTTTGAGATCATTTTCTTCTTGTCATTCCCTTTGTTTTTTATGTTTTTCTTCTTTTTTGCCATAAATTACCCTCCTAACTTCGATTTCATACTTTTCGCAAAACCAGCATCAAGTACCGCAATCGCCATTCTATTAATTTTACCAACAGAATTAGACAATTCCTCACTTGTACCAGCTACATAATAATCCACATGATAATATGTACACTTATCAATATACTTCTTCTTCGTATTGTCACTTGCATCACTTGCTATAATCACAAGATGAGCCTGCTGTGACTGGACAGCCTTTAATGCACTCTCTCCAGTCGCAAGCTTTCTTGCACGCATCGCAAGCCCTAATAAAGAGGCTACCTGCTTATTGAGCATATGTCTTAAGCTCCTCGTAAATTTCTTCAGGGATTTCAGCATCGAGTACTCTATTTAAAATCTTTTTCTTTTTCGCAAGTTCAATTGCATCTAAAGAACGCTTTAAATAAGCCCCACGACCATTCTTCTTGCCTGTAGGATCTACAGAAACTTCTCCTTCTTTATTTCTTACAATACGAATCAGTTCTTTCTTAGGCAGCTGTTCACCAGTTGCCACACACTTTCTTAAAGGCACTTTCTTCATAAAAGATCACCTCTAGTCTTCATAATATTCATCATACTGATCATAATCAATATCTTCATCATATTTAGGATCATGATCTGGTTCTTCTGAATCATCTTCATCATCAAATGATTCATCATCACCTAAGTCTTCTTCTACCTTATCTTCTTCATTTTCATCTTCATCTAGAGTTAAAATGATAGATTCTTTTTCTTCATCTGCTTCATGTTCTTCCATAGATTTCTTCATCTTTTCAAGAAGTTCCATATCTACTTCAGGTGCATCTAAATCAATTCCTTCTTCTAAGATTTCAGATACTGATTTAATATCAATCTTCCAGTTAGTTAGCTTAACTGCAAGTCTTGCATTCTGACCACGCTTACCAATCGCAAGAGATAACTGATCATCAGGCACAACAACTAAAGCGCTATTCTTAGAATGATTTAATTTCACTCTTTCAACCTTAGCTGGAGAAAGAGCATGAGAAATGAATGTTACAGGATCTTCAGACCATTCAATAATATCAATCATTTCACCATTTAATTCTTCAACAACATTTCTTACACGGTTACCCTTTGGACCAACACATGCTCCAATAGGATCAATATCAGGATTTGCTGTATAAACCGCAATCTTAGAACGTTCACCTGCTTCTCTAGAAACTGATTTGATTTCTACAGTTCCTTCGAAGATTTCAGGTACTTCCATTTCAAATAAACGTTTCACTAATCCTTCATGAGTACGAGATACGCTGATATGAGTACCCTTAGTTGTACGTTCTACTTCACTTACATAAACCTTAACGTGTTCACCTTCAACTAAAGTTTCACCAGGAATCTGGTCCTTAGATGAAAGAAGTGCACCAGTCTTACCAATGTTGATGATTGCGAATCTTTCTTCAACACGATCAACAGTACCATTGATGATTTCATCAAGCTTGTTGATATATTCGTTGTATAAAGCTTCTTTTTCAGCTTCTCTAATTTTCTGTCTTAATAGCTGTTTTGTCTGAATAGCAGCTAAACGACCAAATTCAGAAATATCAGCTTCTTCAACAACTTCATCGCCTACCTGATACTTAGGGTCGATTTCCTGTGCTTCTTCAATAGAATATTCAAAATCTTCATCATTGACATCATCTACTACATAATGAGTTGTGAAGATTCTGATTTTTCCATCACCATCAATCTTACAATCAACGATTGATTCTGTACCACAATAGTTTTTCTTATATGACTTAGCAAGTGCTTCAGTCAATGCTTCAATTACAATAGCACTATCAAGCCCTTTATCTTCAATAAGATTTTCAAGAGCTGATTTGTAACCTTTTTCCTTTTTCGCCACGTTTTTTACCTCCTAGAACTTAACAGCGAGTCTGATGAATTTAATATCATCATAATTTATAGTCATTTTCTTTCTTACAGCTTTCACCATATACTGGATCAATAATTCTTTGCCATCAATAGAGGCCAATGTTCCTTCTAGAGAATCAATTCCGTTCTGTGGATTCTTCAAATCAATGTGAACATATGAACCAACATGAGCTTCAACCTGCTCAAAAGTCTTTAATGGCTTTTCAATTCCTGGAGAAGATACTTCAAGATAATACTCGTCCTTGATTAAATCAAGTTCATCTAACTTTTCACTTACAGCTTCACTGACTGCAACACAAGTATCCATGTCCAGATTTCCATCATTCTTTTCAATGAAAACACGTAAATACCATTCTCCTTTTTCCTTTACATATTCCATTGAATCAAGATGACATTCAAATGAAGCAATAATAGGCAATAAGCCTTCTTTAATTTTCTCTAGCATAGAACCTCCTATTCAATAAATAACGAGAGGGTCTCCCCTCTCGTCTTTTGCTAAATCGAGTATAGCACAGTTAAATGTATAAGTCAAATAATGTTGAAAAACACGTAAAAAAACTATAAATCAAAGATTGTAAGCTGATCACTTTCAGAAAAACCATTTAAAACACCCATCTTCTGCAGTGTCTCAATATGTGTCCCTGAAAGACGTGTTCTCTTTTTAATGTCTTCAATAGAAGTGAAAGGTCTCTCCTTTCTTGCTTCTACAACTGAATCACCTACAGCATCCCCTAGACCGTCAATAGAAGTAAAAGGAGGAATGATAGCGGCTGGATCATCAGGATGACAGATAAACTTTCTTGAATCAGATTGATCAAGAGAAATCTTGCTGAATGTCAAGCCTCTTTCAAACATCTCTAGAGCGACCTCAAAGACAGTAATCAATCCTTCTTCTTTATTAGATGCTTTATGTTCTGCTTTTAGTTTCAAACATTCCTGATATTTATCATAAACAGCTTCTTTCCCTGCTATTAAAGTTTCAATATCATAGAAATCACATCTAGTCGTAAAGTATACTGCATAATATTCTCTTGGATAGTAAAGCTTCCACCATGCTACACGAACGGCACTTAATACATAAGCAACCGCATGAGCCTTAGGGAACATGTATTTGATTTTCAAACATGAATCAATATACCACTGAGGCACATTATGCTTCTTCATTAATTCAACATAACCCTTTTGAGGGAATACTTTAGGTGATTTCCCTTTACGGACGCATTCCATAATATCAAAGGCATCCTTATTAGGAAGACCCTTTTCAATTAAATAAACCATGATATCATCACGACATCCGATAACTTCCTGTAATGTACATGTACCAGACTTGATCAATGTTTCCGCGTTACCTAGATAAACATCGGTACCATGAGATAATCCAGAAATGATAACTAATTCATTAAAGCTATTAGGATGTGTCTGTTCAAGCATGCCACGTACAAACTTTGTACCAAATTCCGGTAATCCTAATGCACCTGTTTTACAGTTAAGGAATGACAAATCACAGCCAAGTGCTTTAGAACTATTAAATAAGCTCATGACCTTCTGGTCATTTGTAGGAATAGACTTTGGATCAACTCCTGTCATATCCTGAAGCATACGAATAACTGTTGGATCGACATGTCCTAAGATATCGAATTTTAATACGTTATCATGAATCTTATGGAAATCGAAGTGAGTCGTACGCCATTCTGCATTGACATCATCAGCTGGATACTGATAAGGTGTGAAGTCAAATACTTCCATATCGTTTGGAATAACGATAATACCACCTGGATGCTGACCTGTTGTACGTTTAACACCTGTACATCCATTGGCTAATCTTTGTAGTTCAGCACTGCGAATATTCTCATCTAAACCTAGATTTTCTGCATAAGCTCTTGCATAACCATAGGCTGTCTTTTCAGCTACAGTAGAGATAGTCCCCGCTCTAAAGACATGATCTTCACCAAAGATTGTCTTAGTATAAGCATGGGCTTTAGGCTGATATTCTCCTGAGAAGTTTAAGTCGATATCAGGTACCTTATCGGCATTGAATCCTAAGAAGGTTTCAAATGGGATGTTATGTCCTTCACCCTTCATCTTATGTCCACATACTGGACAGTTCTTATCAGGCAGATCATAACCATCTGAAATCACACCTTCATCTAGGAACTCATTATGCTTACAATGTGGACAAATGTAATGTGGGGCGAGTGGATTAACTTCTGAAATACCCGCCATAGTCGCAACGAATGATGAACCTACAGAACCTCGAGATCCTACAAGGTAACCTGCTTCATTAGAAACTCTTACAAGTTCTGAAGCAATAAAATAAATAACGGCGAATCCATGCTTGATGATATTGGATAACTCTTTCTCAAGTCTTGCTGAAACAATTTCAGGTAAGACTTCACCATAGGTTGCATGGGCATTCTTATGACATAATTCTCTTAGTTTCTTATCTACATTCTCGATTGAAGGTGGATATAATCCTTCTTTAGTGACAATAATATCATCACCGATCATATCCGCTACCTTATTTGTATTCGTAACAACATATTCATATGTATCTTCCTCACTTAAATAAGGGAAGCATTCCAACATCTCATCTGTTGTCCTTAAATAAACATCAGGTGTTAAAGCACGAGGATTATTTCTTACAAGAAGGGGATGAGGTTTCCCATTGATCTGAATTTTAGAGTTTGTAATAAAGACTTCACGATATACCTTATCTCTCTTATCTAGGAAATGTACATCTCCTGTTGCACAGATGAGTTTATTTTCTTCTTTCGCAATCTTAATAATACGCTTATATATTCTTTCTATATCATCAATCGAATCATACTTACCACGTTCTACAAGATACATTGCATCTTCTAGTGGCTGTATTTCTATATAATCATAGAATTTAATTTCTTCTCTGAGTTCTTCTTCATCTCTTGTAGAGGCTATTTCAAATACCTTTGAATTAACACATCCACTACCAAATAATAACCCTTCACGATAGAACTCTAATTCACTTCTAGGAATACGGTCACATTGATGGAAATACTTTGTATTCGCAATAGAAACAAGCCTGAACATGTTCTTTAATCCTTCAGGTGTTTTCGCAAGAACACACATATGATAAGGGAAAGCATGTTTATAGCTGTCTTCTATTTCTATATCATTGATTTCATCAATTGTCTTATATCCCTTTTTTACAAGATCCTGAAGCATGACATTAAAAGAATGACTCAATACTTCAGCATCATAGTCAGCACGATGGGCTGCTTCAGTATCATAGGGAATACGATAAAAACGACAGACAGCCCCTAATCGATAAGAACGCTGTAATGGTATCAGACGTCTAGAAAGAGGTAATGTATCAATCCAAGGATTCTTGATAGGCTCTTTTCCCATACGTTCTAATGCCTTATCGAGCATCCCTATATCGAAACGTCCATTATGCGCAATCAATAAATCATCACCAAAGAATTCCATTAATCGAGGCATGAATTCTTCAATCGTAGGAGCATTCTTAATATCCTCATTTGTGATAGAAGTTAACTCTGTAATCTTCTTAGAAATAGGCTTAGGAGACTTAATGAATGTCTGTAATCGTCCTACCTCTAAACCATTTTTAATCTTTACTGCACCAATTTCAGTAATATGATCATCTATCTGTGATAAACCAGTTGTTTCTAAGTCGAAAGACACATAAGTTAAATCATTAAACTTTAATCCATTCGCATTGAAGACACAATCAAAATTCGTATCAATCATGTTCATTTCAACACCATAGATCATTTTCAGCTTATCGCCTGCAGCCGCCTGAGCATCAGGGAAAGACTGTACGTTACCATGATCAGTCACCGCAATCGCACTCATACCCCAGTCAATCGCTCTTTTAATATAAGAACCCACACTCGCAATACCATCCATAGTAGACATATTAGAATGACAATGAAGCTCTACACGCTTCTTTTCAGCCTTATCCATACGTTCTTTAGGTGCAGGTATGATTTCTATTTCAGTCGCAATAATAACCTGTTCACGCGCAAAACTATCATATTCAAAAGTACCCTTTGCGCGAATCCATTTACCGCCTTTTTTAAGTTGTTGCATTTCTTCTAAAGTATTACGGTTCTTATTCTCAAATCTCTTGATCATAATACTATCAGAATAATCAGTCACTAAAAGCGTCTGAATATGCTTACCACTCTTTACCTGTGTTGTTTCTTCCTGGAAACAATACCCTTGTACAGTCACTTCACGCATTGTGTTATCTAATTGACTGATCTGAGTCATAACATATTCTTTCTTATAGCGTTTATAGTTACCCTGTGGTTTAGAATAAGACGACTGTGGTGCATCATTCATCGCTTCGTTATATTTTTCAAGCGCACTTGAATCAATATGAACACCTTTATTTTCTTCCATCTTTGCGATAGTCTGCTGATACTCATGATTGTCTGCATCTACTGCAGCTCTTAATTCAATATCAATCCCAAAACCTGACAACAAAGTACGCATTTCTGGAAGCTGTGTTTTAATAGAGTCACACTGTATATGGTTGACTGTATGTAATGTGAGAACATCATTATTTAAGTCTAGATGATTTCTTGTCATCCCCTGCATCTCTGGTACATTACCAAGTAATGAATGCATAATATAGTCACTGTATTCAATCACATCTTCCTCTTTAAAATGATGAGAAGTCGTTTCAAAAAGGAACTCACATGGATAAGGGAATAAATGTTGTGCTTCCTTTAATGCCTTCACATTATTAAGAGGCATAAGTTCAGGTGAACTGATATAAAAGGTATAGCGACTATCATGATGAACGACAACTCTTGTAATATCAGCTTGAGAAAAGGCTTCATTTGACTCTATATGTAATTGTTGTAATAAAATACTTAATTTGTTCATAAAATCACCTTTTAAAAAGGAACCGAAGTTCCTTTATTTAAATAATCGCAGTAAGTCCTGATATGTTACTGCAATCATGAGACCAAATACCATTGCAAGACCAAGTACCTGCAATGCATATTTCACTTTGACAGGTACTTCTTTGTGGATAATACCTTCAATAAGTGAAAGAATAGCCTGATATCCATCTAATCCTGGAATAGGTAATAGATTAAAGATACCAATATTGACTGATAACATGGCAACTAAATAAAGAAGTGTTGTCATAGAACCAGATTCAGTAACCTGTGAAGTCACTTTATAAATACCTACAGGTCCTGACATCTGCTTAATCGTAGATGCAAAATTCACTATAAGCTGTCCAAGTGCTGCAATGATTGCGGTAGACATATCACATAGTTCTCTAAAAGTATAGCTGAATGATTCAGTGACATTCATTCTTCGTGTCACCTGCTGAAAGCCGATGACATAGCGTCCCTGTGATTCATTATAAGGTGTAACTGCCTTGATCACGAGACTGTCTTTACCACGTCTTACAGTAATATCTAAAGTCGCATTCTTAGAGTTTATCTTTAATGCCTTCTTTGTCATATCATTATGCAAGTCTTCATAACTGGCAACCGCATAAGAGACACCAGTCTGCTTGCATTCAATATTAGTGATCACATCACCCTGTTTAAAGCCGTATTTTGTACCTGCTCCACTTTCTAGAAGAGGACCTATTTCACAGCGATTGACGCTGACCTGTCCACCCATTAGATTGGCTGATAACATAATAACAAGGGCCAGCATGAAGTTCATAAAAACTCCGGCAAGCATAATAATAATCTTCTGGTATGTCTTCTTACCCTTTAAAGTACGTTCTACTGGGACATCTTTGAATTCTTCATTATCTTCCTGATCTGCTTCACCTGCCATAGAAACAAATCCACCTATGGGTAAAGCACGAATCTGGAATTCTGTTTCTTTTCCTTTTTTTCCAAAGATTTTAGGACCCATTCCAATACTAAAAGCACCACAATAGACCTTAAAGAACTTGGCCGCAATAAAATGACCGAGTTCATGTATCACAATAATTCCTGTAAGAATAAGCAGGAATACAAGTAAATTAATCAAAGTCTGCATCTTATAAACCTACTCTCTTTCTTACAAAAGCTCTTGCATCTGCATCTATCTTGATTAATTCATCAAGAGAGGGATTTTCTACAACAGTATGAGCATCCATAGCCTCTTCAATTAGATCAACGATTTCTAAGAATTTGATCTTTCCATCACGAAATAGCTGATTGGCTTCTTCATTGGCTCCATTAAAGACACATGGCATACTGCCACCCGTTTTTCCAGCACGATATGCAAGAGGTAAAGCTTTAAATCTTTCAGTATCAGGCTTATAGAAATGTAATGTTCCAATATCTGATAAAGAAAGTCTCTTACTATTGATTAAAGGCATTCTATGAGGATATGTGAGAGCATACTGAATAGGCAGGCGCATATCTGGTGTGCCTAGCTGTCCAATAACAGCTGTATCAGTACATTCAATCATAGAATGAACCACACTTTCTGGATGAATTAAAACTTCAATATCATCATAATCTACATCAAATAACCATTTGGCTTCCATGACTTCCAAGCCCTTATTGACTAGAGTCGCACTATCAATAGTGATCTTTGCACCCATGCTCCAGTTAGGATGGTTTAAAGCCTGTTCAATAGTCGCATCCTTTAATTCATCAAGAGATTTATCGCGGAAACTTCCACCACTGCATGTTAAAAGGATCTTAGAAATCTCTCTTGGATATTCTCCATGCATTGACTGGAAAATAGCACTATGTTCACTATCGACTGGTAATAGCTGAATACCGTGCTCTTTTGCAAGAGGAATAATGATATGTCCTGCCACTACAAGAGTTTCTTTATTAGCAAGCGCAATATCCTTACCTGCTTTAATCGCTTCAATAGTAGGTAATAATCCCGCAAATCCTACAATCGCATTCAAGACAATTTCAGTCTCTTCTAATGTGCTGATTTGAATAAGACCCTCCTGTCCTAGATAGAAATGTCTATCAGGATATTTAGCTGTTAAATAGTCATAGTCAGCCTGTTCTAATACACAAATATGTTGTACAGGTAACTGACTCATGATTTCTTCTAATTTCTTTATATTATGTCCAGCGGACATTGCTACAATTTCAAATTCATCAGGATGACCAGTCACGACATCTATTGTCTGTGTACCAATAGAACCAGTGACACCAAGTACTGTAATTTTTTTCATAGATAACCTCCTTATTAGAGTAATGTAAGTAAGAATCCTAAGATCATAGAATTAAAGATAATTGAATCAAAACGATCCAATACCCCACCATGACCAGGGAATATCTGAGAATAATCTTTTACTTCAAAAGTTCTCTTAATAGAACTGAAAGTTAAATCACCAATCTGTCCAGTTGTGGCTAATACGAAGCTCATTAAGGCAAGATGAGGAAGTGCATAAGGAATACCTACAAAATAAGCATAGGCTAAACCTAATAAGCCACCACATACAATCCCACCAATAGAGCCTTCAATAGTCTTCTTAGGTGAAAGACGAGGATTGAGCTTATGTTTACCAATAGCACGTCCGATAAAATACGCAAATGTGTCAGCACCTAGAGTTGCAAGCGCCAAGAAAATAACATATCTGATATCAAGTGCTGTTCTAAAATAATAAACAGCATGAAGACCAAGCGCAACTAAAGTAGCGCCTGTAAAATAATACGAAATTCTTAAGAAAGGCATACCCGCATCAAAGATTCCACATGTTAATAAAACTACCATGTAGATTACAATAAACATATTAGAAACAAGTAAACCTTCTGAAAAGAATAATGAACCTAGAATAAAAGCACCTAATACAAAATATAAGTAGAAATGTGGCTTAGGTTCTTTTGTGATAGAAAGTAATTCATATGTAGCCATTACACCAATAAAAGCCATCAGGATCTTAAAGGGAATACCACTCACAATAACACATGGCAAAAATAGAGCCACTAAGACAATCGCTGTTATGATTCTTTGTTTCATTTCTTCACTCCCCCATAACGACGATCTCTATTCTGATATTTCCAGATACATTCATGTAGTTTTTCAGCATCAAAATCAGGCCAGTAAGCTTCGTCAAAAATAAATTCTGCATAGCTTAACTGCCATAATAAGAAGTTGGATAAACGACATTCACCGCTTGAACGAATCATTAAATCAACAGGTGGTAATTCTTTTGTCATTAAATGTGATTCAAAATAATTTTCTGTAATATCATCTAAACTGATCTTACCTTCTTTATATTCTTCACAAATAGCTTTAGTCGCTTCAACAATTTCATCACGACCACCATAGATAAATGCAAAGACAAGCTTTAATCCAGTATTATCTTTTGTCTTTGTGATTGCATCATTAATGATATCCTGTGTTTCCTGTGGAGCAAGTTCTAGATGACCAATTGTCATAATGCGGACATTATTATCCATTAATTCCTGAAAATATAAAGAGAAGAACTCTTTAGGTAACTTAAAGATATATTCTACTTCACTCTGTTCTCTTTTAAAGTTTTCAGTAGAGAATGCATACACTGTCATTGCCTTAACACCTAAGTTATTGGCTTCTAAAGCAAGATTTCTTATTGTCTTAGTTCCTTCATGATGACCATAAGTTCTAGGCATCTTTCTTTTTTTTGCCCATCTCCCATTTCCATCCATGATAAATGCGATATGTGCTGGGATGCGGTCCATATCCAATGTATAATTTTCTTTTCTTTTAAAAAGCATACTAATCACCTCATAAACCGTATTATAGCATAGTGTCATTGATTTTCAAACAGACAAAAAAAGGAGGACATGATAATCCTCCATAAACGACATTAAACTGTCATTAAATCCTTTTCTTTATCCTTAGCAATCTGGTCAATCTTCTTAACAAATTCATTTGTTAAATCCTGAACATCTTCCTTACCTGCTTTTACTTCATCTTCAGTTTCGCCAGTCTTTTCAACATCAGCATTCGCACTTCTTCTGATATTTCTTAAAGCAACCTTAGCTTCTTCAGCAAGCTTGCTTACCTGCTTAACCATTTCTCTTCTTCTTTCTTCAGTTAGAGGTGGAATCACAATACGGATTACTGTTCCGTCATTCTGTGGAGTTAATCCTAAATCAGCCTGATAAATACCATGTTCGATATCTTTCATAGAATTCTTATCATAAGGCTTGATTACTAACTGACGACCTTCTACAACTGAAATACCAGCTACCTGATTTAAAGGAGTTGGTGAACCATAATATTCAACCATAACTCTATCAAGCATGCTTGGGTTAGCACGTCCAGTTCTAATATTAACTAATTCATTAGAGAAAGCTTCTACAGATTTCTCCATCTTTTCTTTTGCTTCTTCAAGTACTAATTCTACCATTATTATTCTCCCTTTGAAATAATTGTGCCAGCCACTTCCTGTTTACATGCAAGCGCAATATTTCCTTCTTTCTGCATATTAAATACACTTAAATCAATGTTGTTGTCTTTACATAAAGTAATAGCTGTCTGATCCATGATCTTTAAATCTTTATTTAAAACATCTAAGTAAGTTAACTTATCAAACTTAACAGCATTTGGATCTAACTTAGGGTCAGCTGAATAAACACCATCTACTCCATTCTTAGCCATTAAGATAACATCTGCATGAATTTCAGCAGCTCTTAATGCAGCAGTTGTATCAGTTGTGAAATATGGGCTACCAGTTCCAGCTGAGAAAATAACAATACGACCTTTTTCAAGATGACGTACAGCTCTTCTTCTGATATATGGTTCAGCCACTTCTTTCATATCAATTGCAGTCATAACACGTGTTTCAAGACCAATTGATTCTAGGGCATTCTGTAATGCAAGACCGTTCATAACAGTTGCAAGCATACCCATGTAATCAGCACTTGCTCTTTCCATACCCATATCGGCACCAGTCTTACCTCTCCAGATATTACCGCCACCACAAACAATCGCAATTTGAACACCAAGGTCTTTTGCATCCTTGATTTGCTGTGCAATGTCTTTAACTACAATAGGATTAATACCAAAGCCCTGATCACCAGCCAAAGCTTCACCACTTATTTTTAATAAAACTCTTTTATAATTCATATGGATCTCCTTCTGTAAAATCTACAAATTAATTATAAATAGAATTAAGTTTATAGTCAACAGTGAACTGATGAGACAAAAAATACACTTTAAGAAAAAACTTCCTGATCAAAAGACCAGGAAGCCGTATCTGATTACTCCCACGGGCAAGCCCGTGGGGTTCTTACTGTCAAGTTTAGCTTATAATCGTACATCATTTTCAGACTTTGGAATACAAGTATAAATCTATTTAAGTAAGAACTTCTATTACCAAGCAGTCCGACGACCACATTAACGGTAAATTTCTATCTTGCGATATGGAAGTATAATCAATCTCCCTAATATTTATTTTATGCTTTTAGATTCCACTATTCAATACTTTGATTTTATAAATCTCAATTCTTTTAATTATGTAGCTTTCATCTCATAGGCAGGCCTATGGTTTTCTCGCCACTAATTTATAACTATGAATTACTATTTTTTGGTAAGATAAGATTTAATACAATTGCAGTAATAGTTGCAAGAACAACTGGAGATTTACCAAAGATTGTTGTAACCCATGATGGGAAAGTAGCAAGTGCAGCATTTGCCTGAGTAACACCCATGCCAAGAGCTACAGCTAAACCAACAACTGTAGTATTTCTGAAATCCATTGGATGTGATGCAATAAGCTTAATACCAGTCATCGCGATAGAAGCAAATACAGAAACAGTTGCACCACCTAGAACACAATAAGGAATCGTAGTTAATAGTGATGAGAACTTTGGAATAAGACCAGCAACTAAGATAATTACAGCTGCAATTCCAAATACCTTCTTAGTAACAACCTTTGTAGAACCTACGATACCAACATTCTGGCTATAAGTTGCAGTTGGTAAACCACCAAATAAAGCACAGAAGATATTAGTTAAACCATAAGCTACAATACCACCATTTAATTCTTCATCAGTAGGCATACGGTCCATACCACCTGTTGTAGTGGCAGAGAAGTCTCCGATGGCCTGGATAGAGTTAATAGCAAATAATACACCTATAGCGACACATGCAGCTGGATTGAACTTTACACCAAAATGCATAAATTGTGGTAAAGCGAACCAAGACGCATTTGCGACAGCTGAGAAATCTACCATACCAAAGCATAAAGCAATGATGTAACCAACAATAATACCAATTAAGATAGAAGCAAGTTTGAAGATGCCTTTACCATAATGGTTTAAGAAAGTAACAACAGCTAATGTAATAAATGCGATGAGCCAGTTCTGCCAAGACCCATAAGATTTAGAAGCCGCACCACCAGCCATATAGTTGATAGCTGTAGGATACAATGATAAACCAATTGAGAATACAACTGTACCCGTAATAAGTGGTGGGAAGAATTTTCTAATCTTCTTAACAAATATACCTACAATCAATGCAACAATACCACCAGCAATCTGTGCACCTAAAATAGTCGCAATATCAAATTCACCAGCAATTGCCTGCATAGTAGGCAGATAAGCAAAACTAATACCCATAATAACAGGTAATCCAGACCCAATAGAAAGCTTCTTTCCTCTTAATAATGGGAATACCTGGAATAATGTGGAGATAGCAGACATAGTCAATGCAGCCTGAATCAGAATAACTGAATCACTTGCTGAAAGTCCAGCAACTCCTGAAATAATAATAGCAGGTGCAACACATCCGACAACCATTGCCACAACGTGCTGAAGTGCTAAAGGTAAAGCTTGTGATGTAGAAGGCTTTCCATCAAGTTTGAAAAGTTCTTCTGACATACTAGTTTGATCTTTACTCATATTTCCTCCTCGTTTGTATACAAAAAATACAATTCAGATAATAACACGTAATTCTGTATTGTGCAATGTATTTATCATTATAAGAAAATAGTAAAAAAAGAAGTACTTATCGTACTTCTTCTAAAAATCAAATTATTTCTTAGCAGCAGCCATCTGAGCAGCTACTTCAGCAGCGAAGTCTTCTTCTTTATGTTCCATACCTTCGCCAACCATGAATCTAGCCATTTCAACTACTTTACCGTTACCTAAGAACTGAGCAACTGTTAAATCAGGGTTCTTAACGAATTCCTGGTCAACTAAGCAGATACCCTTTAATTCTTTGTTTAAACGTCCAGCAATCATCTTTTCTACGATGTTTTCTGGTTTTGGTTTAGCTGACTTAGCATTTTCTTCTAAAGCCTGTTTCTTTAATACTTCAGTTTCCTTAGCGATATGTTCAGCAGGGATAGCTGATCTGTCGATGAACTGAGGAGCACTTGCAGCTACGTGCATAGCTACGTCTCTAGCCTTTTCTTCATCACTGTCAGCAATCTTAACTAAAGCAGTGATCTTACCACCCATATGAGAGTAAGCACCGAATACTTCGTTTTCAGCCTTAGTCATAACAACAAATCTTCTTAAAGATAATTTTTCACCAATCTTACCTGATTTTTCAGCGATTGCAGTAGCAAGATCTTTACCATCTAATTCAATCTTTAAAGCTGCTTCAACATCAGCTGGGTTATTTTCAACGATTGTCTTTGCAACAGATTTTACTAATTCCTGGAATTCAGCGTTCTTAGCTACGAAGTCAGTTTCAGAGTTAACTTCTACTAAAGCTGCTTTATCACCATCAACTACAAATGCAGATAAACCTTCAGCTGCGATTCTGTCAGCCTTCTTAGCTGCTTTTGCGATACCTTTTTCTCTTAACCAGTCAAAAGCTTCTTCGATGTTACCGTTAGTAGCATCTAAAGCTTTTTTACAGTCCATCATACCTGCACCAGTTTTTTCACGTAATTCTTTTACTAATTTTGCACTAATTGCCATTTGTTTTTCCTCCGTAAATTTTATTAAAAAGGAGAAAGCATAATGCTTTCTCCTTTTGATTATGCTTCAGTCTTGTCAGTTCTTGGAGCTTTATTTCTTCTTGGACCGTTCTTATATCTTGGTCCTCTGTTGTTTTTATTTTCTTCAACGCTTGCAACAGCATCGTTCATAGTTACTTCTTTTTCTTCTTCGTCTTTAACGAATGCTACAGTAGTAGGTTCACCCTTAGCTTCGCAGATAGCATCAGCCATAGCAGCAACGATTAACTTAACAGCTCTGATTGCATCATCGTTTGCAGGGATTACGTAATCTACTTCATCAGGATCACAGTTAGTATCAACGATACCGAATACTGGGATACCTAAGATCTTAGCTTCAGCAACAGCATTGTGTTCAACCTTTGGATCAACTACGAATAAAGCGTTTGGTAACTTCTTCATTTCTTTGATACCACCAAGGTTTCTTTCTAACTTAGCTTTTTCCTTCATAAGAAGAACTGCTTCTTTCTTAGTGTACTGTTCTAAGCTTCCGTCTTCTTCCATCTTTTCAAGTTCGATAAGTCTCTTGATTCTCTTCTGGATAGTCTTGAAGTTTGTTAAAGTTCCACCTAACCATCTAGAGTTTACGAAATAAGAACCAGATCTTTCAGCTTCAGTCTGAACAGCTTCCTGAGCCTGTTTCTTAGTACCAACGAATAAAACCTTACCGCCCTTTTCAGCGATTTCTTTCATTGCCTGATAAGCTTCATCTAATTTGTCTGAAGACTTCTTTAAGTCAATGATATAGATTCCATTTCTTGATGTAAAGATGTATGGAGCCATTTTTGGGTTCCATCTCTTTGTCTGATGTCCGAAATGAACACCAACTTCTAATAATTTTTTCATTGAAATTACTGACATGTGTAATTTCCTCCTTTTTGTTTTTTCCTCCACTATTTCTAACATAGCCCACCTATAAGGCACTCGAACTATGAATCCATAGTGTGTGTATTTCAAACACCATGACATAGTAACATAGAATTAAATAAAATTCAATAAAAAAGAGAAGAAAATCTTTCCTTCTCTTAAATATCTTTCATGTCAAAATCATTTGGTTCAATATGAATATCAAATTGCTTATAGACTAAATAAACAATTGGTGCAAATACTAAATTCATGATTAATGTAGGAACAAATCTCATTGTAGTAAATTGAATGAGCCCTATATAGGTTGAGCGTGAAATCAGCATGAGCCAATAAACAACAAATTCCTTAAAGGCAATAATAAGTGCAGCATATACAATAAACTCCAACAATGTGATATTGTCATTTCTATAAATATATGTTCTTACAAATGTAATTGCACAATAAATCAGAATATAAACCATTAATGAATTAGAATAACAGACACTATAATATAGACCACACGCTGCGCCAAAGAAAAATCTTTCAGACTTATCATGCACAGTGACTGTCAATAATGAAAACATTAATAACCCAATACAAGGAACAAATGTAAGACCTGAACGATTGATATTAGTAGGAATAAAGAAATTGATCACACTATCAATCAAATAACAGACAAGCATAATCAGGAAATTCTTAATAATCTGATTATTCTTCATATTAGTTAACCCTCTGTACAACAGCTACATAGTTTAATGAATCATAGTTAACAGATGGTTTCACAGTCACATACTTTCCTGTTGCATCATTTCCAGCATTATATCCTACAACCTTACCTACTAGGATTCCTCTAGGAGACTTTCCTTTTCCCCCTAACCCACTTGTAGTTACATTAAGACCTTTCTTAATTGTATCTACAGTAGATAAAAGAGAGACTTTATAAGTACCAGCTTTTGCATTATAGCTACTAACTAATCCATAATAAGTATTTTCTCCATCAACAATCATAACCGGAAGCTGAACACTATTATTTTCCGAACATAATAATGTCACAGTAGAAGAAATAGTACCTACTTTAGTAACAGTCCCAATCATTCCTTTAGAAGTAATAACAGCCATTCCTTTTTGAATCTGAGAATTACTTCCCATATCAATCTTGACCTGGTTACTCCATGATTCAGCATCTCTTTCAATAATAGTTGTATATTTAACTTTATAATCAGTTGGTAAAGATTCAATATTTGTAATCTTCTTCATTTCTGCTAGTTCATTAGATAATACTTCATTCATTGCAAGCTCGCTTGCATAATTATCAAGTGAACGCTTCAATTTCTTATTTTCACGATAAACAAGCTTTAGATCATGATACTCAGTAAAGACATTCTTTACATAGTTAACTGGTGCCTTAATAATATAATATTCGGCATTTGCGACTGTATCCTGAAAAACACTTGAAAATGGTAATTCAGTAATACCTGAAACAAGAGCATAAACAGATGTAATAATCAATACAACAGTGATAATGATCATTCTTCTTGTATGCTTGTTTTTCTTCTTTTTATACAATGACATCACCTCGGTGAATACATTATAATATCTCTTTTTGAAAAAAGCAATCCTAAGGAAAAACAGTTAGATGATAGATGAAAATACCCTTTCCGCCTTAAAGCTATAATACTGATTTTTCCCTATAATAATATGATCTACGATATCAACATTCATCATTTTACCTAATTCTATAAGTTTTTGTGTCATACTCATATCTTCACTAGAAGGATGCGCATCACCTGAAGGATGATTATGTACACATATAATACTTACACCATTAAATGCAAGTGCTTCTCTGAAGATTTCTCTTGCAGAGACAATGGACATATTCACACTTCCAACAAATAATGTTTTCTCTGCAATCAAACGATTATGATTATCTAAAATCATAATCAAGAAATGTTCCTGTGATAAATGAGACATCTTGTTTTCTAGATGATAAAAAACTTTAGCTGGATTATCATAGACTTCATTGATATCAGTATGCATATTAATTCTCTTAGAGAATTCTAAAGCAGCCATGATTCCTATTGCTTTGGCTTTATTGATTCCTTTAAAAGATAATAGCTTTGCAAATGTAATAGAGTGGAATCCATTCATCCCCTGTATTTCCCTTAATATTGCAGAAGATAAATCCAATACTGACTGTTCCTTATTGCCCGTTCTTAATAATAAGGCAAGAAGTTCTTCGTCAGTCAATGATTCTATACCATTCAAGAGTGCTTTTTCTCTTGGCTGTGAAGACTGATCTAGTCCCTTGATCATAAATACCTCCAATAATAGGATTTACAAAAGAAAAAATTTATAGTCTCATATTTCAAGCGTATGTTTTTACCGTTTTGAACTCAATCCCATATATTCTACACCTTACTTTGATTTTCTTCACGAACTCGTCATACTTCTGAGGGTGACTTTGATTATTTTCTATGATTAATACAGAAGTTGGATTGTTTTTTATCACGATACTAATACACTGATTCATATAATCATTATAAACATTCTCAATTTTATTCTCTATTTTTTGTATCTTTTCTAGATTCTTTATACTGTTATTTGAATTTTTCACCTTTCTAGTAAGTTTTCTCTTTTCTCTAATCAACTGTTTTTTTAGTTTCTTTATGTGATCTAATACATCTACTCTTTGTACTTTCAATCTGTTTATTGTAAATATAAATTCAGTAATATCTATTTCAAGCCTTAACTCTCGCACGCTATTTGTATTCAACATACTCTCCTCCCTTTAAATAAGGGTGCGATTTGCACCCTTCTCTTCCTATTTTCCCCATTCTAATGTAATAAGACGACCTAATCTAAGACGACCTTTCGCTGATCTAAGTAGTTTTAACCCTGCAATTCCTAGTAATGCATAAACAATATAAGTTAATGCACTACCACCACAGATCTGTTCTTGGCTTCTAACGGATAATTCGTACATATTTACTCCTTTCTATAAATATATAAAACGCGATAAATTAACTATTTCATCCATGTTATACGTCCAAATCTAAGATATCCTCGAGATGCTCTTATCAACTTCATTCCAGCAATTCCTAGAAGTGCATATATAATTCTATTTAATGCACTTCCACCATTAATCTGCTGTTGTCTTTCATTAGATAACTCGTACATTTACTCTCCTTTCTGCCCCCTCTACTATATATATACGTTTAAAAAAATGAAATTACTCAAAAAAAATCCCCAAAATGGGGATTTCGAATTAATTCATCTTTGCTAGTTTTTCTTTTGCTGCTGCATACTTAGAACGATAATCTTCTAATTTAGCTTTTTCTGCTTCTACCTTTGCAGCAGGTGCTTTAGAAGTAAAATTAGGGTTAGATAACATACCTTCACCACGCTTGATTTCACCTTCAAGCTTCTTTATTTCCTTTTCAACCTTAGCTTTTTCAGCTTCCATATCAATATACTGACCTAAATCAATATTAAGTGTATTACCACCCTTGATAACTTCAGTTGCATTATTCTTGCTTGTTGCTACATTATAACCAACACAAGTTGCATTGACTAATTTGCTGACATAAGGTGCAATTTCCTTTAATAATGCTTCAAGATCATCCTGTTTAGTAGTGATTGTATAATCTACTTCTACACTATTCTTAATAACATAAGTATGTCTAATTTCTCTTACGCCCTTGATAATATCAATGAGGTATGCAAACTGATCATTGATTGTATCATTGCCATATTCTGGATTAGCTTCTGGCCATTTAGAGATAACGATTGATTCTTCGTTATGTGGAATAGCTTGATAGATTTCTTCAGATACAAATGGCATGATTGGGTGTAATAATCTTACAATAGTATTTAATACATAAACAAGTGTATTTAATGCAGACTTCTTAGCCACTTCATCATCACCTGTTAAATGTAACTTAGATAGTTCGATATACCAAGAACAGAAATCATCCCAGATGAAACGATATAATTCAGTTCCTACGTTAATGAATTCGAACTTATCCATGTTTTCATCAACACTTCTGATTACTTCATTTAATCTATTTAATATCCACTTATCTGCTAAGTTAAGTGATGCATAATCTAATTCTTCTAACTTCTGATCTTCATCAATGTTCATTAATACATAACGTGCACTGTTCCAGATCTTATTGATGAAGTTCCAAGTAGATTTTAATTTAGCTGGTACATAACGCATATCAGCTCCTGGTGAAGAGTTATTTAATAAGAACCATCTTAGTGAGTCAGCTCCATATTCATCAATAACGTCCATTGGGTCAACACCATTACCTAAAGACTTAGACATCTTACGACCCTGTTCATCTCTGATTAAACCATGAATTAAAACATTCTTGAATGGTCTTCTACCAGTGAATTCAATAGACTGGAACATCATACGGCTTACCCAGAAGAAGATGATATCATAACCTGTTACTAATGTATCAGTTGGGAAATATCTCTTGAACATTGGATCTTCTGTATTAGGCCAGCCCATAGTTGAGAATGGCCATAAAGCACTTGAGAACCATGTATCAAGAACGTCTTCATCCTGTGTCCAGTTTTCTTCATCTTCAGGCGCTTCTCTACCTACATATAATTCACCTGTTTCTTTGTGATACCATGCAGGAATACGATGTCCCCACCATACCTGACGTGAGATACACCAGTCTTCAATGTTGTTCATCCAGTTAGAGAATATCTTTTCAAATCTTTCTGGTACGAAATCTACTCTATCATCAGTGTCCTGATTCTTTAATGCATTTTCAGCTAATGGCTTCATCTTAACAAACCACTGCTTAGATAAATAAGGTTCTACAATAGCATGAGAACGTTCTGAATGACCTACTGAATGCACAATAGTTTCAATATGATCTACAACACCTGCTTCTTCAAAATCCTTTAATAAAGCTTCACGGCATTCAAAACGGTCCATGCCTTTATATTTACCAGCTAAATCATTCATAGTACCATCTTCATTCATACACTTAGGCATTGGAAGATTGTACTTCTTAGCTAACTGGAAATCATTTGGGTCATGTGCTGGAGTACATTTCATAACAGCAGTACCAAAATCAAGATCAATATAGCTATCAGCCATGATTGGTAATTCATCACCATTAGCTGGGTTAATCGCCTTCATACCAACATACTTCTTATATCTTTCATCATCAGGATGTACGAAGATTGCCTGGTCTGCAAACATTGTTTCTGGACGTGTAGTCGCAATCACTAAAATATCATCTGAACCAACAATATGATAATTGAAGTAATACATATGACCTTCAATATCTTCATGATATACTTCGATATTTGATAATGCAGTTCTCTGTACTGGATCCCAGTTGATGATCTTTTCACCCTGGTAGATGAGTCCCTTTTCATATAATCTAACAAATACTTCCTTAACAGCATCAGATAAACCTTCATCAAAAGTAAATCTTTCCTTTGAATAATCAAGTGATAAACCTAATTTAGCCCACTGAGCACGGATAATATCTGCATATTCTTCTTTCCATTCCCAGATCTTATCAACAAGCTTTTCTCTACCTAAATCATAACGAGAAATACCCTGTTCTCTAAGTCTTGCTTCTACCTTAGCTTGAGTTGCAAGTCCAGCATGGTCCATACCTGGTAGCCATAATGCATCATAACCCTGCATTCTCTTATAACGGATAATCATATCCTGCATAGTTGTATCCCATGCATGTCCTAAATGTAATTTACCAGTAACGTTTGGTGGTGGAATAACAATACTATAAGGCTTCTTTGTTAGATCGCCAGCCTTAAAATATTCCTTATCCAACCATTGCTGATATTTACCTTTTTCTACAGCTAAATGGTCATATTTAGTCGGTAACTCTTTCTTCATTTGTTTCGTCCCCCTCAATAAATGATTCTTTATGTTCTCTAATATACTTAGTTAATTTTGGCATGAAATCAGTACCTGCAATCATAGTGATATATTCATGAGTGAAGTCTGAGAAATTATAAGAAGAATAATCACCCATGTCTTCATCTTCTTCACCATTTTCCATGATTTCATTCAATCTTCTTGCACTCTTCACTAATTCAGCAATCTGTGGTTCACGTACATTATTGAAATAAGTTTCTAACTCATTTGCATAAACTGAATAAGCTGGTGTTTCAAAGAAAGAACGAATTGTTTTAGTACTACTTACACATTCATTTAACTGACTGATACCATAGACAGTTTTTTCTTCCATATTTAACTTATCTAGGAAGTTTTCATCTTCCTCTTCTAAATCTCCAATACGTGCAACAATTAAGTTCACTAAATCCTGATCACTGCATGCATCAAACTTTTCAGACGTGAAGTGCTTGTTTTCATCCTTGAAATCCGCAAAACGTAATGCTTCTTCCATCTGTTTGGCTTTAATTTCTTTTCTCTTTTTATAATAGAAAAAAGCAAATGTAATTAAAACTAAAGCAAAAGCCACTAATATCGGTGTTCTGTATTCCATAGTTCCTCCTTAGAAATAAAAAAGAGCATGTGCATAAGGACGACTTAATCGTGGTACCACCTTATTTCACATACTCTGTATGTCTCTTTACTTTAACGCAGTATTACGTATCTGGCTACTTCATTCACCAAATATGCTCCAAGGCTACCTTCCAGTCTTCACTCTCCTCTTTCACACCACCCAAGAGGTCTCTTTAAGAAGAATAACTGTACTCCTCCTCTTCAACGCTTGTTATTATTCTACCAAAGGCTTTACTATAAGTCAATGAACTTATTTGCCTAGATATTCTAAAGCCTGTGCAAGAACTGAATCACCATTCATCATGCCATAGTCCTTCATACCAATCATATAAACTGGAATAGAACCTACAGTATTCTGAATTTCATCCTTTGCATAACGCACCTGTGGACCAAGGAAAATAATATCTGCCTCTACATCCTTTAAATCTGTATTTTCAGCATTCACCGCCCAGATTTCAGCTTCTACATTCTTTTTAGTTGCTGCTCTTTTCATCTTTTCTACAAGTAAGCTTGTACTCATCCCTGATGCACAGCATAATAAAATCTTAATCATCAAAAAACTCCCTTCTTGCGACACATTATATACTAAAATAAGACATTTGTGAAGAAAGAAAAAAAGAGAGATTTTATGATCTCTCTTCGCATAGTTCTAAGATACAATCCCAGACTTCTCTGACACCTTTTTTCTTTAAGCTAGAAAAACGGACAAAGTGGTCATTTGGATCAAAGTCCAATGTTTCCTTAATCAGTTTCTCATTCTTGACAAGTTCATTACGTTTAAGCTTATCTTCTTTTGTTGCAACAACGATAACTGGAATACCAAAATGTTTCGCATAGTCATACATTGTCACATCATCATCTTTAGGTTTATGACGATAATCTACAATAAGAATCATCGCTTTTAGATTCTTTCTATTACGTAAGTAATTGTCAATCATTTCAGAGAACTGCTCTAACATCTTCTTTGGTACTTTTGCATAGCCATAACCTGGTACATCGACAAGTCTTAATTCGTCATTAATATTGAAGAAATTAAGAGTACGTGTTTTACCTGGTGTTGAACTGACTTTCGCAAGTCCCTGCACATTAGTTACTGTATTAATAAAACTTGACTTTCCTACATTTGAACGTCCAGCCATGACTACTTCAGGTAATGATTCATCCGGCCACTGACTAGACCAGGCTGCACATAACATGAATTCGGCTTTTTTAATCGTATACATATTACTTTACCAATGCATTTTCTAAAACAGTATCAATATGATCTGCTGTGATGATAGTAAGATCTTTTCTTACTGACTCTGGAATATCATCAATATCCTTCGCATTGTCCTTAGGAATAATGATTGTAGAAATACCAGAACGATGAGCAGAAATAGATTTTTCTTTTAATCCACCAATCGGTAATACATTACCAGTTAATGTCACTTCACCTGTCATTGCGACATCATCACGTACAGGCTTTTGTGTAAAGGCAGAATAGATAGCAGTTGTTAAAGTAACACCCGCACTTGGACCGTCCTTCTTCACTGCCCCTTCAGGTACATGAATATGAATATCCTGCTTATCAAAATCAATATCTTTTAAGCTATACTTATCAGCATGTGCCTTAAGATAGTCTAAAGCGATTGATGCGGATTCCTTCATGACATCACCTAACTGACCAGTCACAATGAATTTACCACTGCCCTTGAAATGATTAACTTCAATTGGAAGAATATCTCCACCAAACTGAGTCCACGCTAAACCAGTCACAACACCTACCTGAGGTTTAGGCTGTTTCTTAGTATGATCAAATGGTGCTTTACCTAGTAATTCTTCTAGGTCTTTTACTTCTACAACAACACGGTCTGTTGTCTTCTTAAGAATCTTTAAGACTGATTTTCTACATATAGCAGCAATAAGTCTTTCTAACTGACGTACACCAGCTTCTCTTGTATAGTGTCTAATCACATACATGAATGCTTCATCAGTAATAGTTAACTGTTCATCAGTTAAACCATGATTCTTAAGTTCTTTCTTAAGCAGATGATCTTTCGCAATCATCTGTTTTTCCTGTTCTGTATATGAAGATAATTCAATGATTTCTAATCTATCGCGTAATGGTTCAGGAATACCACCTAAATCATTGGCAGTTGCAATAAATAGAACCTGTGATAAATCATATGGTTCTTCGATATAGTTATCTGAGAACATAGAATTCTGTTCAGGATCTAATACTTCAAGCATTGCGCTTGTAGGATCACCCTTATAGTCACTTGCCATCTTATCAATTTCATCAAGTAAGAAGACAGGGTTCATAACACCTGCTTTTTTCATACCCTGAATAATACGACCTGGCATAGAACCTAAATAAGTTCTGCGATGTCCTCTGATTTCTGATTCATCAGTGACACCACCTAAAGAAATCTTTACAAACTTACGATCTAATGCACGCGCAATAGACTTAGAAATAGAAGTCTTACCAACACCTGGTGGACCAACTAAACAGATAATAGGCGCCTTTAAAGAATGAGTCATTTGTTTTACAGCAAGCTGTTCTACAATTCTTTCTTTAGGTTTCTTTAAACCAAAATGGTCTTCATCAAGAATTCTCTCTACTTTTGTAATATCCTGATTATCTTCAGTCATTTCAAACCAAGGAAGCTTAGTCATCCAGTCAAGATAAGTACGTACCACATTGGCTTCTGGTGAAGTAGAAGGCATCATTTCATAACGTGCTAACTCTTCAGTCAACTTATCTTTCACATTCTGAGGATAAGGATTATCCTTGATCATAGAACGGAATCTTTCAACTTCATCCTCACCATTAGGTGTATCACCTAATTCTTCTTTAATCGCTTTAAGTTTTTCTCTTAAATAGAATTCCTTCTGGTTTTCATCAATACTCTTCTTTACACGATTATTGATAGAATTTTCAATCTCATTAATAGCCTTTTCTTTCTGCATACTTGCAAGAACTAATAAAAGACGTTTATTGATATCAGGCTCAGCTAAAATCTTTTCTCTTTCAACAAGGTCAGAGTTGATATAATGACCGATTGTATCAGCGAGTTCACTTGCTGATAAGCCCTGAGTAATATTTGAAATCAATTCTCTAGGTAAAAGCTGACTTGCACCATTCATTGACTGCATCTGTTCAGTAATTTTACGCACTAAAGCGATTTCTTCATTTTGATCACCATAGATATCTTCTAAATAGCGTACCTTTGCATAATAGCATTCACCTTCAGTATAAAGTGATTCTAATTCAACACGCTTTTCACCTACTACTGTAAGCTTGATAGTACCATGATTATCTTTTTTAATACGTTTTGTAATCTTACAAAGTGTGGCATGGTGATAAACCATGTCAAAATTGATTTCTTCTTCTAAAGGATGGATCTGTGATACTAATACGATATTAGAATCATGCTGACTTACAGCTAAATCCATTGCATTTAAGGAAAATGTACGTCCTACATCTAGAGACAATTCATGTCCTGGAAATACAAGCATACCACGCGTACAAATAACAGGAAGATCAACTGTTACATTTAAATTTTCCATAACCTATTTCTCCTTTCTTAGAAAAAATAAGACGCGTAGGCGTCTTATTTCACATTATCTTTAATTAACTGAAGAGCCTTTCTATGAGTTAAATCACCCTTTAATACATATTCCTGACCACCAAGAACCTTCTTAACTTCTTCAAGTGGCATGTTGTAGTATGTAGCGATTTCTTTCATTTCATCTTCCATTTCTGCATCAGTCACTTCAATGTTTTCTGCCTTAACGATTTCATCGAGGATTAAGTTTAACTTAACTCTTTCTTCAGCCTGATCCTTAACATCAGCCTTGATATCATCCATTGTCTTACCAGTCATCTGAGTGTATAATTCAATGTTTAATCCCTGCTGTGATAAGTTCTGGTTGATTTCGTTAATGATGTTCATAACTTCGCTATCAACCATTGCTTCTGGTACATCAAATGTGTTGTTAGCAACAACAGCCTTAATTACTTCTTCATTGAACTTGTTTTCAGCTTCAGCCTTCTTCATAGTTCTGATCTGATCTTTGATCTTTTCCTGTAACTGTTCTAATGTTTCAACACCTTCGATGTTAACATCCTTAGCTAATTCATCATCAATTTCAGGTAATACCTTAGCTTTGATTTCATGAACTTTAACCTTAAATACTACTTCAGCACCTGCTAAATCAGCTGCATGATATTCTTCAGGGAAAGTTAAATTGATTTCTTTTTCTTCACCAGCAGCCATACCAACTAGACCTTCTTCAAATCCAGGGATGAATGAGTGAGAACCGATTTCAAGTGAATAGTTTTCTGCTTTTCCGCCTTCAAAAGCAACACCATCTTTGAAACCTTCATAATCGATAACAGCTGTATCGCCTTCTTCAACTGTTCCTTCTTCTTTAACAACTAATTCAGCGAACTGCTTCTGGTAGTCATTTAATCTTTCTTCAACATCTTTCTTAGTTACTCTAACCTGAGCTTTCTTAACATCTAATCCCTTGTATTCACCTAATTCGAATTCAGGTCTTACTGGGCAAGTGAATGTTACTTCTAATTCAGTTTCAGTAGACTTAACGATGTTTGCAGTTGGCTGAGCAACTGGATTTACATTGTTGTCGATGAAGATCTTAGCATAGTTTTCAGTTAAGATTTCTTCAACAGCCTGTTCTCTGATTGCTTTAGCACCAATCTTAGCTTTGATTAAGCTCTTTGGAGCATGACCCTTTCTGAAACCGTCTAACTTAGCTGAACCAGCTAACTTATTTAAAGCCTTTTCCTGAGCTGCTGCCCATTCTTCTGTATCGAAAACGGCTTTGATTTCAACCATTGATTTCTCAAGTTTTTTAACTTCTGTATTCATTTCTTAATCTCCTTTACTATTTGCAATTGCTATTATACATGAAAGATTCATGCAATGCAACAATTTAACACTCTAATTGTTTGAGTGCTAATATTTCTTTTTCTACGTCTGATAAATCGCAATTGTAATCAATTTCGATATCAGATGGATCGACTGGCATATTCTGTAAAGTCGCAACATAATAGTGTATAGTTGCTGCTACTAGATCACAGTCTTCTGGCATAATATCCTTAGGATAGAGAGTGTAAAGATAATATTCCAGATAATCGAGACATTGTGAGAGAAGCGTAGGATTATCATCTTCTAATACTCTTGAAAGAGATCTACCAATTAATGTATAACATTCTCTTTCTAATACTAAAGGACTATAAGATCCATTAAAATAATATGTCTCATCACCCTTTACAACAGTGAATTCTTCATCGACCTGCTGATCAATCAGAATTTCCATAATAAGTGTCTTTGCGAAAGATGACTTATGAGGATTTTCTAAAAATCTTGATACTTCAGGTATGATCATACGGATGTTTAACTGCTGTAATTGATCAAGTGCCATATAGATGAGATCATCATTCACTTCATCTCTATCAAGTAAACGTCCAATTTCCTGTGCAGACATAATGGTACTCTTGTTTTCAAGCTGGTAATTCTTTTCCTGCTTCATAAGAATAATTTCATCATAAACTGCATTAAATAAGTTTTCATACTGTTGAGGGATATAAGGCATTGATAATTCTTCAATAAGAATATTGATTGCCTGTTCATATTCTTCAAGTTCTTTTAAAGCATTTAAATATAAAGCAGTCACTTCATAATAAGTGTTATTGGCCTGCATTTTAGCAACGGCCCCTTCCTGCATACATCTTTGATAATCTTCTAATGCATTCAAGCATACAAGACGATAATATCTAGTCATCTCATCATCCATATCTGTTAAACGACTTAATGCGACTTGATACTGGCCTTCTTCAATAAGTTCTTCTATCATGTTTGCCTGCCACTCAAATGTGATTAAATATACTCACATCGAGATAATGTAAGTTCTCACGAACATTACTTACTATGTCATCGTGTATGCTTTGGATTGACCGAAATCATATCTACTCACAAGTTCTAGTACACTTCATAGTCGTAAATTCCCGAAATAGCCTTCGGTACACACCTACGCTTGCGTTTGTTTATGCAACTTCGTAAGTTGTAGCATCTCTCAGATTAAGTGCAGCATTGAAATCTCTGTCTTCGATATAACCACAATCACATCTGAAAACTCTATCTGAAAGATTTAAATCTTTCTTGATACTTTTACAGCAATGACATGTCTTAGATGATGGGAACCATCTATCTACAACTCGAAGTTCAATTCCATTCTCTTTGCATTTAGCTTCAAGCTTTGTTTTAAATTCATAAAACTTCTGCGAAGCAACTGCCTTTGAAAGATGCTTGTTCTTCATCATTCCTGATACGTTTAGATCTTCAATCGTTATATAAGATGGCTTGGTTTTCACTATCTCTGCGATTATCTTATTGATGTAATCAGTACGAATATTGTCAATTCTATGATGAAGCTTCTGTATCTTAAGCCTTTGTTTTTGTATATTTCTTTTTTGAGTGGACCCTCCTTTCTTTAGATTTTTATACTTTCGAGACAGACCTCTCTGTTCTCGAGCAAGCTTTTTTTCAAGTTTCCTTAATCTGGCAGATTTATTGATGTTCTTATAAGTCTTGCCATTAGAGACAATCGCAAAGTCCTTTAATCCAAGGTCAATGCCAATTCCTTCACTGGAATTACTTGCTATCCTTTTATCTGGGATTTCTATAAGAACTGAAACATAGTATCTGTCAGCTTTTATTGAGACATGACCGCTCTTAATTACGTATCCATCTTTTGTAGTTGGAATATATCCTTTCTCTTTGATGCGTACCCAGCCAAGTGACGGAATCTTGATTCTGTGTCTTTCGCAATGACAATCTTTAGGATTATTCTTTACAAAATACATCTTCACATCAGATCTGCCTTTCTTCTTAAATTTTGGAAAGGCGCTCTTGTGATCAAAGAATCTTTTAAATGCGGTCTGTCCGTCATTTACTGCCTGTGTTACCGATTTTGAATAAGCTTCCTTGATCCAGGAATATTCTGGATGGCTCGGAAGAAACTCATTGTTGAGCCATACTCTAAACTGGTTGCTGCTCATAAACTTTTTGCCACTTTCATAAAGTTCCTTATTATGAGCAAGATAGAAGTTATAGATAAATCTGCAAGTACCTATTGTTTTACGAATCCTGACTTTCTGCTCCTCTGTCGGATTTACTTCCGTCTTGAAACTCTTCAGCAATTTCCTCATCCCTTTCTATCTGTTTTTTATACTTACGAAGCCCTTTGCAACCTGCAGGAAAACACATGAAGTATTGAAACAATATCCTGCATGAGTTCTTCATCTGATTTCTAATCTAATTATAGAACAAATGGAAAATCCATGCATCAAGTTCAGCTTCATGAACGCCGTTTAATAGGCGTTAATAAAATTTAATTTTCAATAGCCTATGGTTTGTGGGTATTCAAATTATATATTTGATTTTTGTTCCATTTACTTCATCTAATAAATCGTTACACGCTTTCCATAGTTTTCAATACACTGGTCTACAATAATTCTTTTGCATTACAAAACTATCTTAAAATGTTACTTGATTTAGTAAATGATGATTATAAGTATAACCTATTAGTTTGGGTTCAGTTTGCCTTTAAAGTTCCTTCTCTATCTCAACGTTATAATATCTTAACAGATACGCCTAAAAGTTCAGCAAAATCCTTTGGTTTATAATTTGTGATATTTGAGGTGTTCATTTTAACGCTCTCCTTTGAGAGGATTTGAACACATTTAATCACATTAATCAATATATTTAGTTACTTATATTTGCCTCCTTGAGTTTTCATTTTATCAAAATTAGACTATCTGTCAACACAATTAAAAAACCTTACAAAATGTAAGGTTCTTGTCTTATTATTCGTCACCAAATGATACGCCCATAGCCTTAGCAGCCTGAACAAGATCTCCATTAGGATCAACAAGCTTCTGTTTACCAAACTTCGCATCACCGATAACTTCTTCAAGTGAAGTATATTCCATGTTGCCACCCTTTAATGATACAACATTTCCAAATAATCCTTCATCAATCATAGAACATGCTTTATTACCAAATCTGATAGATAAGATTCTGTCATATGCATCAATATCACCACCACGGATAATATGACCTGGGTTAACAGAACGTACTTCATGATTAGGAATCACTTTTTCTAGATCATCAGCTACCTTTGCAGCAAGTCCAGAATAACGGATTGGGTCTGGTGAATCTTCTACGATCTTACCGATTGATTTAGTACCATCTGCATACTTCGCACCTTCAGCCACTGCAATAACAGTATATGGAAGACCTGCTTCATCACGTTTCTTAATTGCTTTCGCAATGTTTTCAATAGTAAATGGAATTTCAGGAATCAATACAACACCTGCATTACCAGCAAGACCTGCATATAATGAAATCCATCCAGCTTCTCTTCCCATTAACTCACAGCAGATTACACGATGATGTGATTTTGCAGTAGTCTGAAGACGATCTACGAATTCAGTACCAACACTCATCGCACTGATGAAACCATATGTTAAATCTGTAGAAGTTAAATCATTATCCATAGTCTTTGGAACACCAATGACATTAACGCCTTTTCTACTGAAATCTCTTGCACTTGTTAATGTACCGTCACCACCTAATACAACTAATACATCAACACCGTCTTTCTTAAGATTTTCTACACCTACATCACTTACGTCTTTTCTTACTTTTCCACCATTTCCATCATCTACAAGATAATCGAATAGGTTATCCTTATTAGAACTATAAAGAATAGTTCCGCCTTCCTTATATATATCTTCTACTTTATCTACAGTTAATTCCACATAATTATTATTATACAATCCACGATAACCATACACAAAGCCAATGACTTCCCAGTTATATTTTTCAATAGCGATTTTAGTGATTGTTCTTATAACCGCATTTAAACCTGGACAATCTCCTCCGCCTGATAATAGAGCTATTTTTTTAACTTTAGAATTCATGATATTTCCTCCTCTTATGTAAATCCCACTCTCTATTATAAATTAAACTGTTAGCGTTTTCAATATAAATATGAAGCGCTTACATATAAGTGCCAAAAAAAGAAGCCTATGATGGCTTCTTGATTGTCTCAATCACTTCAATGACATGTTTGACAGGGAGTCCAATGACATTATCGATATCCCCCTGCACTTCTTCAACGAATTTTCCTGCAACGCCCTGAATCGCATAAGCGCCAGCCTTACCCTTCCATTCATCTATAGAAAGATAATCATCAATCATATCACTAATATCCTTAAAGGTTACCTTTGTTTCATCTATAAATGTAGTTACCTGATCCTTATAGAATACAGCCACTGATGTATATACGCTATGTGTATCATCACTTAAAGAATCAAGAATCTTTCTTGCTTCATCCACGCTATATGCTTTTCCAATAATCTTATCATTATGATAGATTGTTGTATCAGCACTGATAACAATATCTTCAGGATACTTCTCATGAATAGAAATTCCTTTATCATAAGCAAGCTTCTTGAGTCTTTCTTCTATATTTAAAGAAGAATCAAGATATTCAGTAATAGAAGAGGCATCGATGATAAAATCAATGCCTTCTCTTTCAAGCAGTTCTTTTCGTCTAGGAGAAGTACTTGCAAGAATAATTTTCATTATTTCTTTTCCTCAACAGGTGCATCATGTTTAACGATTGGTTTTGGTAATAATGCTTTTCTAGAAACATTGACACCCTTATCAGTAATCTGAGTTACTTTAACTTTTACTGTATCGCCAAGCTTGATTACATCGCCAACTTTATTTGTTCTATCCCAAGCAACATCCTTAACATGTAAGAATCCATTTGTACCAGGGAATAATTCGATAAATGCATACTTTTCTTCAACTCTTACAGCCTTACCATCAAAGATTTCGCCTACTTCAACTTTTCTAGTTAAATCCTTGATCATACCTATTGCATGGTCAATGGCTTCCTGAGAGTAATGATAAATAGTTACATTACCTTCATCATCAATATCAATCTTAACATTATCACTTTCCGCAATAATCTTATTGATCATATCGCCACCCTTACCGATTACATCTTTAATCTGTTCAGGTTCAATCTTCATCATAGCAACCTTAGGAGCATATGGGCTTAAGTGATCTCTAGGTTCACTAATTGCTGACATCATGCAGTCCATGATCTGTCCTCTTGCAACCTTTGCCTGAGCTAATGCTTCCTGTAAAATTTCTTTAGTAATACCATCAATCTTGATATCCATCTGTAATGCACAGATACCGTTCTTTGTACCTGCAACCTTGAAGTCCATATCACCAAGATGGTCTTCCATACCCTGAATATCAGTTAAGATTGTATAATTTTCACCTTTTTTAACAAGACCCATAGCAACACCAGCAACTGGATTACTAATTGGAACACCAGCAGCCATCAAAGCCATAGTTGATGCACAAATTGAAGCCTGTGAAGAAGAACCATTAGATTCTAATACTTCAGCAACAACTCTGATTGTATATGGGAATTCTGTTTCAGAAGGAATAACCTGTCTTAAAGCTCTTTCACCTAAAGCACCATGACCGATTTCTCTTCTACCTGGAGAACCCATTCTTCCTGTTTCACCTACACAATATGGTGGGAAATTGTAATGATGCATGAAACGTTTCTGATCTTCCATTCCAAGACCATCAATCTTCTGTACTTCACCTAATGCGCCTAAAGTACAAGCAGATAATACCTGAGTTTCACCACGAGTGAACATAGCTGAACCATGTACACGTGGTAATAAATCTACCTGTGCATCTAATGGACGTACTTCATCTACTTTACGACCATCAGGTCTTACCTTTTCTTCAGTAATAAGACGTCTTACTTCTTCTTTTTCAAGATCACCAAGAACCATCTTAACCTGTTTAATTGTCTTATCATGTTCTTCAACAGTGGCATATTCTTTTTCTTCAAAAGATTCTACAACCTTAGCATCTAATTCATCAATAGCAGCATATCTTTCAAGCTTACCAGGAATAGAAATAGCTTTGATCATTTCTTCCTTAGCCATTGCTTCTACGCTAGACACGATGTTTTCATCTAATGCAAATAGTGGAACATCAATCTTTTCTTTACCAACAGCTTCTACAATCTGTTCCTGGAAAGCAATTAATTCCTTGATCTTTTCATGACCGAACATCAATGCATTTAACATTGTTTCTTCGTCTACTTCTTTTGCATCTGCTTCAACCATGTTAATAGCATCCTTTGTACCAGCTACTTCAAGGTTGATTTCACTTCTAGCCATATCTTCTGGTCCTGCATTGACAGTAAATTCACCATCAATTAAACCTACGTTCACACCTGCAATTGGACCATTAAATGGAATATCGGAAATACATAATGCAATTGATGCACCAAGCATTGCTGCCATTTCTGGAGTTGCTTCCTGATCAACTGATAATACAGTATTAACAACCTGTACTTCATTTCTGAAACCATCTGCGAATAATGGACGGATAGGTCTGTCAATCATTCTTGCAGTTAATGTACCATGTTCACTTGGACGGCCTTCACGTTTTAAGAAACCACCTGGAATCTTACCTACAGAATATAGTTTTTCTTCATAAGTTACTGTTAATGGGAAAAAATCTACATCTTTTGGTTCTTTCCCAGCACATGCTGTAGAAAGAACAACTGTATCATCATATCTTACTAAACAAGAGCCGTTTGCCTGTTTAGCCATTTCACCAACTTCAACCTGGATTTTCTTACCATAGAAATCCATACTAAAAATTTGTTTTGCCATAAATTCACCTCATATTCTTCAAAATTATATCATAAATCAAGTATTACACAAACAATTATTTGACAGAGACATGAAAAAAAGCCCCATAGGGCTTTTGTTTCTTATCTTCTTAATCCTAACTTATCAGTTAAAGCTGTATATCTGTCAAGATCTTCATTCTTAAGATACTTTAATAAGTCTCTTCTTCTACCGATCTTCTTTAAAAGACCTCTGTTAGAATGATTATCCTTTGGATGCTGTTTGAAGTGACCGTTTAACTTGTTGATATCAGCAGTTAATAATGCGATCTGAACTTCTGGAGAACCAGTATCCTTTTCTACGCGACCATATTCAGCCATGATCTTAGCTTTTTCTTCTTTAGTTAACATTACGTTTTCCTCCTAAAATATTTTCTTCGCAATATCCAAGCTAGATGTAAGAGGTACAAATATCCTAGACATTGTTGCAATGACTATTTTACACTATTTTGATATAAAGTCAAATACTTTTTCATGACCTGACTTAAATATTTTCTGTCTTCTGTTAATTGTGTTTTTAGTCCTTCTAATCCATTAAAAACAGTTTCTTCACGCTTATATAAATAGAAAGTAACCACTACTTCTTGACCATATACATCTTCATCAAAATCAAAGACATTGACTTCTAACGAAAGACGATTGATATCATTGAAAGTTGGATTCATACCAATATTCGCCATTCCTATATAATAACGATGATTAATTTCTACAATTGTGCCATATACACCTCTTTTAGGTAAGTATTTCATGCCATAATCAATATTCAATGTAGGAAAGCCAATGAGACGTCCTCTTTGTTTACCATGAATGACTGCTCCCTTTACTTTGTAAGGTCTATCAAGTAAAGTATTAACTTCTTCAATCATTCCTTGATCCATCAGCTTCTTAATAAGCGTCGAGGATACTTTTTCTGTTTCATTATACATGACAGCATCTTTCACAATAAGTTCAAAAGGCTGTTTCTTTAAATCTTCTATAGAACCACTATTATGATCACCAAAATGGAAATCATAGCCGCATACAAGTCTTTTCAAAGGAAGCTTATTCAAGTATTCATCAATAAAAGCCTGTGGGCTAAGTGCTGCCACTTCCTTAGTAAAATGAATCACTAAGAGATAATCAATACCCATTTCTTCTAAGAGTTCTTTTTTCTCCTCTAAAGTGATAATTGATTGTCTCTTTTCCCCTTTTAAGACACATAAAGGATGCACATCAAAGCTCATGACAGCTGTTTTTGTTTCTCCTTTATATTTCAATACTTCATTAATCAAAGACATATGGCCAAGATGTAAACCATCAAAAAAGCCAATCGCAAGAGAAAGAGGTTCTTTTAAGTTCACCTCTTCCATTTTTATGACCTTCATTAGAAAAGCCCCCTCAAGCTCTTTAAAGAGCCTTTTCCATCTGGTCCATATATTGCAAGTAATTTTCCTTCTTTTGAATAAACAGCCACATTATGATCGATATCACTCTTGATTTTCTGACCAGTCATAACGATTCTTTCATCTACAACTATAGAATCATAATAAGAGAATACTTCTTCTAAGGGAATCACTGGTCCATTATTTTCTTCAAGTTCTTCTAATGTCACTGCCTGATCAATCGTGAAATGACCTGATTGATTTCTTACTAATGCGCTCATATGAGCAGGATAGCCTAATGCTTTCCCAATATCTACGCATAAAGAACGGATATATGTTCCTTTAGAGCACTTGACATCAATAGTGATTTCATCATCATGTGCATCCACTAAATCAAGCTTATAAATAGTGATTGGTCTTTCTGGAACTTCTACTTCTATCCCTTCTCTGGCATATTCATAAAGCTTCTTACCATTAATTTTAATAGCTGAATACATCGGAGGCTTCTGCATAGAATCTCCTTTAAAAGAAGAAAGTACTTCTTCTAGATTCTCATAACCAGTAAAAGGCTTTGTTTCTAAAACCTTACCTTCAGAGTCATATGTATCTGTCGCACTACCAAGTTTAAGTGTCGCACGATATTCTTTTTCTTCGCTCATTAAAAACTGCATTGCTTTAGTGGCTTTATTAATACCCACAACCAAAACACCAGTAGCCATAGGGTCAAGAGTTCCACAATGTCCTACTTTTTTAGTATGCATAATACGTCTCACACGATTAACGACATCATGACTTGTCATACCCTGTGGTTTATTAATTAAAATAATACCATCCATCAACTCACATCCTTCCTAAAAAAAGCAGACGATTGTCTGCTTAGATATGATTAATAACGAAGTACTTCTTCTTACCTCTTCTGATAACAGTGACCTTACCACCAAAAGCATTGTCTTTTGATACGACAAACTTTTCATCAGTCACCTTTTCACCATTCACAAGAACACTTCCGCCTTTAACGAACTGTCTTGCTTCACGGTTACTAGAAGCAGCACCTGCTTTTACTAATACATTTAAGATCTGTTCATCTTCAGTTACATCAATACTTGGCACACCATTAAAGCACTGTTTAACCTGTTCATAAGTCATGCTCTTGATATCACCACTGAATAACTTTTCAGAAATGCTGACAGCTTCTTCATAAGCATCTGCACCATGAATGAAAGTAATAACTTCTTTTGCAAGTGCTTTATGTGCTTTTCTTAAGTGTGGTTCATTCTTATTTGATTCTTCTAATGCTTCAATTTCTTCTTTAGATAAGAAAGTAAGGTATTTTAAGTAATCAATAACCTTGCTATCTTCACTGTTGATAAAGAACTGATACATTTCATATGGTGAAGTCTTTTCTCTATCTAGCCAGATCGCATTTCCTTCTGATTTACCAAACTTAGTACCATCGCTCTTAGTAAGTAAAGGCATAGTGAATCCATATGCTTCATCACCAGTCTTCTTTCTAATTAATTCAATACCTGCAGTGATATTACCCCACTGGTCCTGACCAGCTACCTGTAAATCACAGCCCTTATTTTCATGTAAGTAGTAGAAATCCATTGCCTGCATGATCATATAAGAGAATTCAGTGAAAGTGATCCCTTCATCTAATCTTCTCTTGATGATATCCTTAGATAACATATAGTTGATATTGAAATATTTACCATAATCTCTTAACCAGTCAATGAAGTTTAAATCCTTAGACCAGTCTAAGTTATTCACTACTTCAAAACCAAATAAGTCTTCAGCCTGCTTCTTTAAGCAGTCGAAGTTATGCTGTACTTGTTCTTTAGTGATCATTGGTCTTTCAGTTGTTGGCTTTGGATCTCCAATCTGTCCAGTTGCACCACCGACTAAAAGAATTGGATGATGACCTGCATCCTTTAATCTCTTAGACATTAAGAAAGATGAGAAATGCCCAATATGTAAAGAATCCCCAGTTGGGTCAGTACCGATATAGAATGTCATTCCTCCTGCATTTAATTTGTCTTTTAAGTCTTCAGAACTTACATCTTTAATGAGGCCACGCCACACTAATTCATCATAAAATGTCATAATTTCCTCCTATAATATAAAAGAGAATCCATCCAAAGGACGAATTCTCGCGTTACCACCTTTATTCATGTCATAGACATGCTCTCTTGTTGATAACGGTGTACTCACCGTCTAGACTTTGCATCTAGAAGCTCCAAAGTGTATTCATTCATACTGCTGCACTTATTTTCACCAGCCATAAGTTCTCTAAACCAGCGCATATGAATTACTTGTCTTCTTCATCGCAACTAAAAGTCTACATGAATTCATGTTGTTTGTCAATATCAGCTTGTAAAGACACTTTCTAACATCAGTTTTGTTTCATCAAGATGGAATGCATCAACTAAGACAATAACACGGTCTCCAGAAATAAGCTTGGTATCCCCTTTTGGAATGATTTCTTCTCCACCACGAATCACTGAAACAATTAGACTGCGGCGTGGAAGCTGTAAATCCTTAATATAATGATCACAGGCATTTGAACCAAAGCCAACTGTATAACCAATGAGTTCCTTACTATCTGCATATTCTTCCATAGAATGATATGGCTGATTGTTTAAAAGATTTGTGAGAAGACTTTCATAAATTGGTTCACTATGTAAAAGGTTGGCTACATAGTAAGAAACAAATGATACAAGGGCAATCGGCAAGAGCATCTTTAAAGTTCCACTCATTTCCGCAATCAGTACAATACCAGTAATAGGTGCTCTAACAATAGCACTAAAATAGGCAGCCATAGCCATAATAATGAAGTTCATGAAATATTCTGAAGGAACACCGCACATAATAGCAACCTTACCTACGCTTGCACCAATGAGACTTCCTAAGATAAGTAGCGGAAAGAAGATACCTCCTGCAGCACCTGAACCAAATGAGACACATGAAATAAGAAGCTTTAATACAAATAATAAGACAAGTGTAGATAAAACAAGATTTGGTTCATTGAGATATTCTACAAGTTTATGTCCTCCACCCATGACAAGTGGGCAATAGAATCCTAAGATTCCAGATAATACTAAAGGAATAATGACTCTTTGATGTTTCTTTAAGAATGGTGTTTTCTTATAAAGTTTAATAGTTCCCATTGTAACCTTATTATAGAAAGCACCTAATACACCAGCGACAATACCTAGAATAATGATCCAGATATAGTTCTTTAGAGGAAATGTTTCTTTAATAGAAAAAGCAAGGGTTGGTGATAAACCAAAGATATTTCTACTTAAGAAATCCGCTGTAATAGATGCAATCATAACAGAAACAAGTGCACTTGTAGAGAAGTTCTTATGAACTTCTTCTAAAGCAAACATGATACCTGCAAGAGGTGCATTGAATGCTGCAGATAAGCCGGCAGCTGCTCCTGCTGTCATTAAATAACGTTCTTCCGTTTTTACACGTTTTCCTTTTTGCGCAAGAGCCTTACCAACCATACCTCCTAGCTGGATACTTGGCCCTTCTCTACCAAGTGATAAACCACCAACTAACGCAAGTGATCCTGCGACAAACTTAGCAACTAATACTCTCCACCAGCATTCATCAATACGTCCCTGTACTTCTGCTTCTAGCTGTGGAATACCAGAACCCCCAATCATGGGTTCCCACTTTAAAAAGAGTGAAATAATAAGACCTAATACAATTAGACCGATAATCCATAAAGGCCAATAAGACACATTTTGTGCCACAAAGTCCCTTATAGTGAAATAAATAGATTCTGCATTGGATAAAACCAGACGATATATGATACAGACAGCACCTGATGCGATACCAACAAGTAACCCTTCATAAGCTAAACGCTTATTGAGTTTACTTCTTTCTCGTAATATATTTGCAGTATCAGATTGATTTTTAAGCATATATAATCCTCCCAGTAATTATAATGACTGATATTATTTTAACACAATCTAAACGTGTAAAAAAGGATGCCTCAGCATCCTTCTTTAGTTATTTAGTTGTATCACGCTTGATGAATGTATAATGCATTGGCACTTCAGCTTCATCAATTTCTTCATGATTTAAGATCTTTGTAAGAAGTCTGATTGCGATGGCACCCATATCATATACAGGCACATGAATAGTAGTAAGAGGTGGACGACAGATAGTTGCATAGCTTGTATCCATCATACCAACAACCTGCATTTCTTCAGGTACATTGATACCATGATCAATGGCTGCATTTACAACAGCAACTGCTTCCTTGTCATAACCAGTTAAAACTACATCATGCTTATGAGTACTGAAATATTCATTTAACTGAGGATAGCTTTCTTCATAGTGGTTTGATACATCCACAATATAGTCTTCAGGAAGTGTTTCACCACTATCTTTGAATGCTTCTTCAATACCTTTCGCAAAATCATTTAAGTCAACTAAGTTCTGAGTTGCTCTTACAAAGCAGATATCTTTCTTGCCCTGTTCAATAAACTGTTTAGTCATATCATATGCGATACTCTTTGCATCAACATATACAGAACAGATATCTTCATCAGAAATCTTATACCCAACAACAACCGCAGGAATACGGTATTTTTTAATGAGATCAATTTCTTTATCAATACAGTTGTTATTGAATAATACAACACCATCAGCTCTTGACTTAATAACCTTTTCAATAACTTCTTCAATAGGGTTACCTAAACCAAGTTCATCTGTTGTATACATAATGATATTGAAGTCTAAAGTACGTCCAGTATCTCCAATACCACCAATCATATCTTTTACATGTCCAAAAAGTGACTGTGGGAAAACAACCGCAATAGTTGTAGTTTTACTAGTTGCAAGACCTCTTGCAATCTGATTAGGCTTGAAATCGAGTCGTTTAATTGTTTCAAGTACACGTTCTCTTGTTGCAGGCTTTACAACATTTGAACCATTAATTACTCTTGAAACTGTTGCAAGTGAAACATCAGCTGCTTCTGCAACATCATAGATTGTTACTTTCTTCTTCATACTAGTCCTTGATTTCCTCAATCATTTCATCTAGCTGTTTTTCAACATCATCGATTTCCTGATCAATGGCATCTTCATCAATCATAGCAGCCTTATCGTTAATCATTGTTTTAACTTCGTCGATTTTCTGATTTACACGTCCAGTTACTTCTACAACTGAACCTTTTACCTTTTCAAAATTATCACTAGATTTTACTTTTTCTGCAAGAACTTCTAATTTCTTCTGGACTTCATCTACTTTTTCTTTAGTAGTTTCTTTAAAATCATCAGGATCAAATTCATCTACTGACTTTTTAATATTTTCAATTGTTTCACCTAATTTAGCTTCTACATCTTCTCTAGTAAGACCTGCTAAGTAGTCATAAGTTGATTTTGATTTAGCTTTAATGTCTTCTCTTAATTCGCTACCTTTTTTAGGTGCAAATAAAACACCTGCTAAAACACCTAATCCTACTCCGAATAATACTTTTCCGAATTTCATAATTATACCTCCTATTTTTTCTTTAATATGTTTTTCAAGCCTAATACCGTTCCTAAAACACCTGCACCTGATCTCTTCTTATTAAAAATACCGCTGACTACATTGATAGGTTCATTGAGCTTATCCATTTTATAGTTGATATCATCCACTGTGACATTTACTTTAGAAACTGTTGTTTCTAAATGCTGTGCCAAATGGCTGACATCCTTTAAAGTTGTAAGTGCATGGATAAGAAATACGCCTAGTGACACTAATGCGAATACACCAGCGAGCACTAGAATACATAGACAAATTGTTAAGATATCCACGGGATGTCCTCCTATGCCTTTTCTTTTTCCTTAATAACTAGATCTTCTAACTTATAAATATCCTTAGGACTCATAAATAAGAATACTGCATTATCATATTGTGCTAGTTCCTTAGCACCTGCTTCATCTTCAGTCACTACTTTAGAACGAGGTAGGTTCTTAGTAATAACACTGACATCAATATCAATGCCTGGTTCCTTTGGTGCATTTGCTGGGAAATCTACAAAATATGGATGATCTGCCATATCCATGATTCTTGCATAATCCTTCGCAAATCTTAAACCACGAGAATATCTATCTGGCTGATATACGGCTACAATCTGTTTACCAGGGAAACGAGTTCTTGTTTCTTCAATAACATATTTAATAGCAGTTGGATGATGTGCATAATCATCAACATATACGTTATTTCCTACTTCTTTGACTGCATAACGTCTCTTAGTTCCTTCAAATGTACTTAACTGACTTTGCATATAATCAAAATCCATACCTTCAAGATAACCTAAAGTAATAACACCTAATGTGTTATAAAGTGTATGCATACCATAGAATGGTAAAGTGAAATGCCCAAAAAGATCGCCATAGATATATACATCAAATGAAAGACCTTTTTCATTATTAATTACGTTCTTAGCCTGAACATCATTGCCATCTTTTACACCGAATTTTACAACTCTCTTTGTATAATTCAAATGAGGAAGATGTGGATCATCACCCCAGATAACAATAGCCTTTTTAGCCTGGTTGGCATATTTTTCAAAAGACTGTTCATACTGTTCCATTGACTTGAAATAGTCTACATGGTCCATTTCAATGTTGTTGATATAAGAATAATCTGGATGATACCATAAGAAATGATCCTTATATTCGCAACATTCAGCTACAAAGTACTTAGCACCCTTAGTGGCATAACCAGTACCATCACCAATTAATACATTTGTCTTATCATAATCTTTAAATAAATGATAAGCCATACCTGTAGTAGAAGTCTTACCATGTGTACCTGCAATACCGATAGTAATATGATCATCCATAAGCTTAGCTAGGAAATCATAATAGTGGTGAATTGTCACATTAGGATTATCTTCTGCAGCAGCCACTTCTTCATTAGAACGGTCAAATGCATTCCCTACAATAACATCCATACCGTCTTTAATGTTGTCTTTATTAAATGAATAGATAGGAATATTTCTTTCTCTTAAGCCATCTTCAAGGAAGATATACTTATCAATATCACTTCCTGCGACTTCATAACCTAAATCATATAAGATTCTTGCAAGAGAAGCCATTCCTGAACCTTTAATACCTATAAAATAATACATATTTTGTCACCTCGATAATATATTAACACAAATTAAATAATGATTACATAGATATCACTTAAAAATGAAAGTATTTTCATGAATTGGTAAGAAAAGGGTCGTCAATCGTAAAAGTTGGTGTATCAAATATGTCACTTTCACGTAAATGAATCGTTAATACCTGTTCAATAGTAAGTCCTATTGTTTCACCATCTTTAAATGTCACATCATTCATAATAACATAGAGTGCTGTATCTTTAATGAAGTCTAATACTTCCATAGGTTCTCCTATAGAAGTAAGTTCTATTTCATGATAACCTAGCTTTTCAAGACCATCTGTATACGCCCCTACCCCATTATCTAATGGATATAAACCAAACCAGATGATGTTGTAAATAGGAAACATATCCTGATCAATCATCTTAGCCATTGTTTGATAAAAGGATGGTTCATAGATGACATCATTCATATAAACCCCTACAACATTCTCATCAATATTTGAACATACTTCTTCTACAAATAAAGGACAGTCTGTCTGAATTGTTTCAATCGTCTTATGGATATGAATCATTCCCCTATGATTTTTAGTACATGCATCTGCCTCTTCCCACATAAAGTTACTTAAAGCTGCATTAAGACGTACTTCCTCATCTAATGGTTGATTAATATAATCAGCTGTTTCAATTAATGGTTCTTTGACTAATAAAAATACATCTAATTCCATCTTTACTCTCCCTTAAACAATAAGTCTTCTAACTCTTTTACAGATTCGACATAATAAGTACATTTATTCTTAATATCTTCTTTGATTTCCTTGATATCATGAGCCCATCCAGCCCCACATGCATCAACATGTGCATCTCGTGCCATCTGTATACCTGGTAATAAGTCATCTACAAGTAAGACATCTTCTTTACTTAAATGAAGTTCTTCAATAATGCTTTCAACAGGCCAAATAGATGGTTTTCGCTTTTCAGGAGGTAATTCCCACCCATATACAATAGAAGGCTCAGGTAAGTCATTATTCTTATAATCACGAATGATTGTATGCTTCATTGAATGAGAAATAACACAGATAATGCCACCTTCATTCACATAACGCCATAACAAATCATGAATTCCATCAAAACAGACAGGGGCATGATCACGAATATAAGACTGCCAGTTACTTTCCTGTATATGCATTTCTTCTTCAGTGAACTTTAGTATATCAAAACATAATGCAGTGAAACCCGGATTATAATTATACTTAAAATAATCTTCACAAGTCATAGTAACACCTGGACGCAATTTACTTAATGAATCTAAGAATGCAGGAAAGTTCACTGTACGTGTACTATCTACAATCGTATCATCATGATCTAGTATTAAACATTTATATTTCATTTGTATCTCCTTTTTGATATGCCAAACATGTTATACCCTGTGTATTTATTATTTTGCCACACTGTTTAAATCCACAGGATTCTAATAAATTCTGCATAGGAATATTCTTAATTCCTGTATCCATCTTTAAATTAGGCATCTGACTATAAGCCCAGTTTAAGATAAACTTGCAGGCACCTTTTACAATATGTGCTGAAACAACACGATGAACAACACCATAAGGTGCATTATTGAGCCATTGCCCCTCTATTTCCTTATAATCTTGATCTTCTTCTATCGCATAATAGAAAACAGCAGCAATTTGACCTTCATACATACATAAATACATCTTATCTATATCTTTAGTAATCAATTCTTTTGAAGGATAACCTACAGGCCATTGATCTTTATTGCCATGATTATCCATGAATATCTTTGCTTCTTTATACAGACTCATTATTTCATCTATTTGAGTCCTATCTGCTTTTCTTATTTCCATAGTTAACTCCTCTGATTTATATCATAACACAAAAAAAGGTCTGAAAAAATCCAGACCCCCATATTACATAATTTCTACTATTGTTCTTTCTATCGTAACAGATGGATTCTCATCAAAATCATTCAATATATCTTTACCATCATCTATTACATTCAACGTATCATGTCCTTTATGGATTTCAATTTCCATTGAAAACCAACAATCCTGTTTTTCAAAGCAGAGTTCAAAACCATCAAAATAGAACACAATAGCTTTCGTCTCCCACATGTCATAATTTTCAGAAAAAGTATGATCATTAACTAGTACAACTTTCTGCACTGGCTCATTAATATATATTTCTTTAATATCATTATTGAACCTTGGCTCAACTTCTGTCCAATTGGATTTAGAGATACTTAATATAGTTGCTTCACCATCTAATCCAAAATAATCTAATGCCTCATAATCATTCACTAATTCAAATACCTGTTGATTAATCTCAAATCCCAAGATACCTGTTACAGAATCTGCAATGATAAAATCTGCATGTTTGTATTTTGTGAAAGTATTTCTTATAAATGATTTGATCAATTCTGTGTCAAACCTAAAATCATACTGTTTCATTATTATTTTCCTTTTCAAAAAGATACTAATTCTTGTTATGAGCTAATCTTATCATATTTTCATCTAATGTCGTACGTGAATTTTCCAAATTATATTTTTTAGCCCAATCTTTATAATGCTGATCCATGTATTCCTTCAATTCACTAATCGATTTTGTTTTGAATAAATCAACAAGATTCACATCATCAATAATCTTGATGGTTTCATCTAATTTCAAGATAAATTGAGATGCATTCTCAAGATCAAGGATTTCAAATAAGTAAGTATTTGTAGTATTCACAACATTCGAATCTACATAATAATTAAAATAAATACTCAATACACCCGCATCACGATGTGCCATGAACCCTTTCATTCCATCTTTTAAAAATCCAACAGAGGGATTATAAATTCTATTAATAGGTAAAATCTTAATGCTTATAATACTGCTTAAAGGAATTAAAACATCTTCTTTCAATTCATTTCAGTTTTTCAAGAAATCTTTCAGCAAGCAAAAAAAAGAATAGCCAGGCAACATCCTAACTATCCTTTCTACATGAATTATTCAATTATAGTTAATTCCTTTGGATAACTGTTTAATACCTTACATCCATCTTCAGTGACCATAACTAAGTCTTCAATACGAACTCCAAAATCACCCTGTAAATAAACACCAGGTTCAATTGAGAAGATCATACCAGGCTTTGCGATAATATCACTTACAGAAGATACATCACCAAATTCATGGACATCTTTACCAATGAAATGACCTAAACGATGATTGAATTCTTTACCATAACCTGCTTCAGTAATGATATTTCTTGCAACTGCATCAATTTCAGATAATTTCATACCTGGCTTGATAGCAGCTTCAGCTGCTTCATTTGCCTTTAATACAAGATTGTATACTTCTTTCTGTTTTTCAGATACTTCTTTATAGAAGAAGGTTCTTGTCATATCAGAACAATATCCTTTATAGATACATCCCATATCAACGATAATAGAATCTCCTGGCTTTAAACGGCTATCATCGCATGAATGATGAGGGTTAGCTCCATTGGCACCATAACCCATGATTGGACTAAATGAATGACCTGATGCACCTAATGACTTGTAATAAGCAAGTAATGCTTCATCCATTTCTATTTCAGTCTTATCTGTTGCAAGTAATCTTTTTACTTCAGCCATTGCGGTATCATTCATTTCACTTGCTTTAAACATAAGTGCCTTTTCTTCATCATCCTTCTGCATTCTTACTTCATCCACGCATAGTGATCCTAAAACATATTTAGCGTTAACGCAATCCTGTACAGGAATCAAGAAACGTGCTGGCATATTCTTATCTACACCAATCACCTTGGCATCCTTTAAATAATTTGCAAGTAATGCTGGACCATTATCTGTATCATCAAACCAAGTAATAGGCATACCTAAGTCTTCTTCTACATAGAATAAGTTATTGAAGAATAACTGGTGATTGCCTTTAGATGAAAGAACCATGACATACATTCTTTCACCTGGATGATTGACATAATTTAATAAATAATCGATAGAAACAGGGTCAGTGACTAATAAATAGTCAATGCCTCTTTCTTCCATCTTTTCTAATACTTTATTAATTCTCTTCTGATTCATATTCAGTTACCTCGATTCCTAAGTCCTTTAACTGATCATTGTCTACTGGTGTAGGTGCTTTAGACATTGGACAAGTTGCACTTGTATTCTTAGGGAAGGCAATAACATCTCTTAAAGAATCACATCCACAAAGTAGCATTGCGAAACGGTCTAATCCTAATGCGAATCCAGCATGTGGTGGTGCACCATATCTAAATGCATCCACAAACCAGCCAAACTGTGCATCAATTCTATCCTGTGTGAATCCTAAAGCCTTGAAGGCACGATCCTGTAATTCTTCTTCATAGATTCTCTGAGATCCACCACCAAGTTCGAAACCGTTTAATACGATATCATAAGCATCTGCTAAGCAGTTTGCTGGATCTGTATCAATCTTATCTAGATCTGAATCCTTTGGACGAGTGAACGGATGATGCATTGCATAGTATCTTCCATCTTCTTCAGAATATTCAAACATTGGGAAGTCAACAACCCATAAGAAGTTGAACTGACGAGGATCATATAACTTTAATTCTTTACCTAAATGATTTCTGATTGCTGCAAGTGCATCACATACAACCATATAATGAGTATCACTGACAAATAGTAATAAGTCTCCTGCTTCAGCATTCATCTTTTCTAATAAAGCACTCATCTGTTCTTCAGTAAAGAATTTAGCGATAGGACCAGATACACCCTTATCAGTCAATTTCAACCAAGCAAGACCTTTAGCCTTATACTTTTTAGCAAGTTCAGTTAAAGCATCAATCTTCTTACGTGAATAATTATCTGCTTCACCCTTTACATTAAGACCTTTTACATGTCCTCCTGCTTCTAATGCACTCTTGAATACTGCGAAGTCAACATCCTTCACTGTTTCGTTTAAGTTTACAAGCTTTAAATCAAAACGTGTATCAGGCTTATCGATACCATAAGTTTCCATTGCATCATGCCATGTCATTCTTGGGAATGGTAACTGAACATCAATGTTCATAACATCCTTCATAACCTTCTTGATTAAGCCTTCACCAATACCAATCACCTGATCAGTATTCATGAAACTCATTTCTACGTCTACCTGAGTGAATTCTGGCTGACGATCAGCACGTAAGTCTTCATCACGGAAACATCTCGCAATCTGGTAATAACGTTCAAAACCAGATACCATTAATAACTGTTTAAATAACTGTGGAGACTGTGGTAATGCATAGAATGAACCATTATGTACACGTGAAGGGACTAAGAAGTCTCTTGCGCCTTCTGGTGTAGATTTATTTAAATAAGGTGTTTCAATTTCTACGAATTCTTCACTATCTAAGTATTCATGAATCGCTCTGACAATCTTAGCACGTCTCATGATGTTCTTCTGAAGAGCTGGACGTCTTAAATCAAGATAACGATATTTCATTCTTGTTTCTTCTAAGGCATCAGTTTCATCTGCGATAATCATAGGAGTAGTAGCTGCCTTGTTGACAATCTTTACTTCTTCAGCCTGGATTTCAATATCACCAGTAGGCATATCTGGGTTCTTAGAACTTCTTTCTACGACAGTACCCTTGATATCAAGAATATATTCGTTCTTAACATCCTTTAACTGTTCATTGAAAGATTCATCAAAGATGACCTGTGTAATACCATGACGGTCTCTTAAGTCTACAAAGACTAAAGCACCTAAGTTTCTCTTTTTAGCAACCCAGCCAATAAGTTCTACTTTTTTATTGACATCAGTAATTCTTAGTTCTCCATTGTTGTGAGTTCTATTCATGTTCATGATCTCCTTCATAATGATTTTCAATATAATTTAAGATATCTTCTAATTTAACTTCACTCTGTTCTTTAGAATGATTGCAGCGAATATTGACATATTCACCCTTTACTTCATCTTCACCAATAATAATAGAAAGATGTGCACCAAAACGGTCACTAGACTTGAACTGTCCTTTTAAGCCTCTACCTGCATAATCCATATCACAAGTAAAGCCGTTTGCTCTAAGCATTGTGATGATCTGCATTGCTAAATCTCTTGCTTCATCACCTAGAGGCATTACATATACATCAATACCATTTGCTTCATCTTCTTCATCATCTAATGCAAGCATTAATCTTTCCATACCAAATGCAAAACCTACACCAGGAGTTGCAGGACCACCAAGTTCTTCTACAAGACCATTGTAGCGTCCTCCACCACCAACAGTAGAACCAGCACCTAGTTTTGGATCATCACTGATGATTTCAAATACTGTATGAGAATAATAGTCTAATCCTCTTACTAAATTCGTATCTACAACATATTCGATTTCTAAATCATCTAATAAGCTACATACTTTATCGAAATGTGCTTTCGCTTTTTCACTTAAATAATCAATTGTACGAGGTGCAGAGGCCATTACTGGGTTCTTTGCATCTACTTTACAATCTAGAATTCTTAATGGGTTCTTTTCAAAACGTGCCTGACAATCTTCACATAAATCATTAAGTACTGGTCTGAAATGATCCTTTAAAGCTTCTCTATAAGCTGTTCTTGATTCATCATCACCTAATGAGTTGATATGTAATTTAATGTTCTTGATGCCAAGTGCTTCTACGATAGTCACTGCCATCAACATACATTCAACATCTACATAGGGTGATTCAACACCTAACATTTCTACACCGAACTGGTGGAACTGTCTCTGTCTACCATTTTGTGGACGTTCATATCTGAACATTGGTCCCATATAGTAAACCTTCTGTAGCTTTTCAGGTAAAGCATACATCTTGTCTTCTACATATGCTCTTGCAATACCTGCAGTGCCTTCTGGTCTTAAAGTAAGAGAACGATCTCCCTTATCCTTAAATGTATACATTTCTTTAGTCACTACATCTGTAGTATCACCAACAGCACGAGAGAATAATTCTGTGTGTTCAAAGATTGGTGTACGCATTTCTTTGACGTTGTAATTTGCGGCAACAGTTCTTAATAGCTGTTCCATTTCAATCCATTTTTCTGAATTTTCAGGGGTAATATCTACTGTCCCTCTTGGTCTATTGTATTTCATCTTTTCCTCCTTTATAAAATAAAAAACGTCCTTAATCTAAGGACGTTAATACGCGGTACCACCTTAGTTCATGAATGAATCATGCACTTTACTAGGTTATAACGTAACCAACGTGCTTTTTTAAAGCATTCTCCAAAGTGTCCCATAACTTCTCATTAGTCATTTCCACCAGCCATGACCTCTCTATGAATGTCCATTATTTAATCTTCTTCACTGAATATAAGGTGATTATAAATCAAAAGTATATTTAATTCAAGTCACTAATGAATGACACGGCGAATTTCTGCAACACCTTGTACTTTATTCATGTTATCGATTGTATTCTGTAATATTTCTGCGTTTTCAACAGATAACGTTAAACGAATATGCGCATCTAAATCCATAATATTCGCATTGATCTTAAGAATGTTGACCTTCACCTGACTTAAACATGTCACAATATCACTTAATAAATTAGGACGATCTAGTCCAATGACTTCTAAGTCCACATTGAAGCGTTTCTGTTCAATATTAGGATAATCCCAATATACATCAATGAGACGTCCTTTTGCCACACTCTTGACGTTTGGACAATCGGCACGATGAATCTTGATTCCCTGTCCTTTAGAGACGAAACCAACAATCTTATCACCAGGAATAGGATTACAGCACTTAGATAACTGCATCTTTAGTCCGTCCACACCAGTGACTGCAACACCAATACTCTTTTCATGCTTCTTATTAAGTTCCTGAATATTGTTGTTATGACGAAGAATCTGAGACAAGTTATCAAAGAATCCTCTCTTTTGTGGTGCCACCTTGTCTAATAGTGTAGAAGCAGTTGCATGCTTCTTACCTAATGTAAAGAGAATATCATCAAATGTATTGGCACCAAATGAACCAAGATAGTTCTTGTATGTATCAGGACTCATATAAGTCTTCTCATCAAGCTTTCTTGCTCTGATTTCATCTCTAAGAAGTCTTCTACCTTCTTCAATGATCTGTTTTTTATTTTCTTCTTCATGTTTTGTGATATATTGACGAATCTTATTACGCGCACCTGCTGTTCTTACAAACTTCAGCCAGCCTTCACTTGGACCAGAATTCTTATTAGTCTTGATTTCAACAATATCACCTGTTTTTAATTTAGTATCAAATGGAACCATAACGCCATTCACAAGCGCACCTACTGCATGATGTCCAACTTCTGTATGAACACGATATGCAAAGTCAATAGGTGTAGACCCATTTGGTAACTCTACAATACGACCTGCAGGTGTTAAAGCATAAACATTGGCTTCAAAGATATCACGCTGTAAAGTATTATAAAATTCTTTAGCTTCATTATCTTTCATTTCATCACTTACAGTAATGAACTCACTCATCCACTGAAGCTTTTCTCCAATTTCCTTCTGTTCCTGCTTTGCATTATATTTCTTACCTTCTTTATAACGCCAATGAGAGGCAACCCCTCTTTCAGCAAGTTCATCCATCTCTTCAGTACGAATCTGGATTTCAAATACATAGCCTTTTTCACCAATCACAGATGTATGTAATGACTGATACATATTAGGTTTAGGCATCGCAATATAATCCTTAAAACGTCCAGGAATTGCACGATATTTTTCATGCATAATACCTAATACTTCATAACATTCATTCTTAGTTTGTACAATAATACGTAAAGCATTCAAATCATAGATTTCATCAAAACGCTTATGCTTATAAACCATCTTTTTATAAATAGAATAAATATGCTTAGCACGACCCTTAATACGATAACTGATGCCAGTTCCTTCTAAGTTCTTTTCAACTGAATGAATCATCGCATCAACAGAGTCTTTTCTTTCACTCTTCTTCTTATCAAGAAGTTCAGCAATTTCTTTATAAGCTTTAGGATCAAGATATAATAAGCATAAATCTTCTAGTTCTACTCTAATATCATTAATACCTAAACGATGCGCAATTGGCGCATAAACTTCTAATGTTTCTCTAGAAATACGTTGCTGCTTTTCAGGGCTCATATATTGAAGCGTACGCATATTATGGAGTCTATCAGCTAATTTAATCAAAATAACACGAATATCCTTAGCCATCGCAATATAAATCTTACGATGATTTTCAGCATGGAAATCACTTTCTTCCATATAAGGCATCTTAGTGATCTTAGTAACACCCTCTACTAGAGTAGTGACTTCTTCACCAAATCTCTCAACCATTTCTTCTCGAGGCACATCACAATCTTCCATAACATCATGAAGAAGTCCTGCTGCAATAGTAATTGGTCCAGTCTGAAGTGTTGCAAGAATATAAGCAACCCAGATCAAATGAATTGTATAAGGTTCACCACTTCTTCTTTTCTGTTCCTTATGCTTCACCATGATAAAGTCGTAAGCCTTTTGAATCAGGGCTAAACTTTCTTCTTTTGTGATATATGTTTTCACAAGAGCAAGGACGTCGTCGTAACTCATTGGGTCCCCTGCGCCTTTATATTTCATAATAACACCCCCTCATGTATCAGCTCAATTATAACATAATTCACTACTAACATGAAGAGACTAAGAAAGGAATAATACAAATATCACTTCATTAATTCTGATATTCATTATTCATTTATGAATAATACAAACAAAAATAAAAAACTCCCGAAGGAGTTTCTATTAGTATTTAACCTGTGAGTAGATGTTGTATTTGTTTAGCTTTTCAGTAGCTTTTAATTCTTCTAGTTCAATAACGAATTCCATACCAACAACTTCTCCACCCATTTCTTCAATAAGTGCAGCAGCTGCTTCTACAGTTCCACCAGTGGCAAGTAGATCATCTACAATAAGTACTTTCATACCTGGCTTGATGCTGTCTTTATGCATAAAGATTTCATTTGATCCATATTCTAGATCATACTTCTTGCTGACTGTTTCTCTAGGTAGCTTACCTGGTTTTCTGATTGGTACAAAGCCACATCCTAATTCCAAAGCGACAGGACATCCAAAGATAAAACCTCTTGATTCAGGTCCTACTACAATATCAGCACCTAAATCCTTTGCATGTGCTGCTAAATCATCAATACAAGCCTTGAATGCATCCTTGTCTTCTAATAAAGGTGTTACATCTCTAAAGATAATTCCTTCTTTTGGAAATCCTGGAATAGATGCAATATGCTGTTTAAAATCCATAACGATTCCTCCTATACATTACATTATTATATCATCACATAATTATGAATACAGTAAAAATTCAAAAATAAATCTTTACAGATTACATGAATTATAAGATTTCTTCTACAATGAAATTAATAGATTTATTTCCTCTAAAGACATTGATAGATAAAGTACCTACTAGAGTCATAGACTCTTTATGTACTACTTCATCATACATCTGTCCTTTATTAAAAGCGAGTGCTGAAACCTGTTCATCTCCTAAATGGAATTTTAAATGTTTTCCTTCAGATAAACGGTCTACTCTACCACATGCTACATCTTCCATGATAAAGAGTGGTGCTTTGTTTTCTTCGCCATAAGGAGCAAGTAAGTTAAGTGTTTCTACATTATGTATTGTTGTATCATTAAAAGTTATAGGAATTACTGATTCACTGGCTTCAAAATGGCACCCCTGCAAATCATTGACAAGGGCATCATAAACTAATGGATAATTAGACTTGGTGATAGTAAAGCCACCTGCCATTGCATGACCACCATATTGTACAAAGAGATCTTCATGGTGTTTAAAGAAATCATAAATATTAAAGCCATCAATACCTCTTGCACTGCCCTTATATATTTCTTTTTTAGAATCATAATGCATGACAAATGCAGGCTGTTCATATTCTCTTGTATATTTACCTGCCACTAGACCTACTAATCCTTCATGCATATTTTCTGAGCCATAAAACAAACAAGGAGAAGTGATATCAGTGACTGCTTCCTTGTATAAAGTCGTTGTCATAGATTGTCTTTTAGAATTGATTTTAGTCGCAATGTTTGACACTTTTTCTAAGTAAGCAGGATTTGTGCCTTTTAAGAAGTACTTCACTAAACATACTGGGTTGACAAGTTCAGGTAAGCGACCAAAAGCATTGATACGAGGGGCGATTGTAAAGCCTATAGTTGTGACATCGTATTCTCTATTTCCTCTTAATAGCTCTAATGCAGGATACTTATATTGTTTCATAAACTCTAAGCCACGTCTCACTAGACTTCTATTTTCATCTAATAGTGGCATCATATCAGAGATAGTTGTAATAGCTGCTAGAGTGAATAAATAAGGGTCATGATGTTTTAATAATGCTGCTGCAAGCTTATAGGCGATAAAGCCACCACATATCTCTTTAAATAGGTAATTAGGAGACATCTTTGTATGAATGATAGAATAAGCCACAGGTACTTCTCCATCAAAAGCATGATGGTCAGTAATAATCACATCTATTCCTAATTCTCCTGCTTTTTCTACTGCATCAAATGCTTTTATTCCGTTATCTACAGTAATAATGAGAGAATAGCCCTTCTCAGCCATCTGTTCTACTCGTGTTGTATTAAGTCCATAACCATCTGTAAAACGATTAGGTATATGATAGCCTACTTCTATCCCTCTTTCATGAAACGCCTGTACGAGAATAGCTGTCGCAAGAATACCATCGCAGTCATAATCTCCATAAATACAGATTTTTTCTTTATTCTCTATAGCCTCTTCAATACGTTCGAGCGTTTCATCTGATTCTTCAAACAAAGAAAAATCATGATAAATAAGATGATGATCCATAAAGGCTCTAAATTGTGTTTGATCTAATTTTTTACTTTCTATTACTTTAGCCATTAAAGAATTGACACCGTATTTCTGCATAATCTCTTCTGTATGGCTTAATTGTATTGTTTTATATTTCATAAATAAATCCTTTCGTTTGTCATAGGCGGAAACCCACTGCCTTTAGGCGGTGGGAGGAGCCTCGTAAATCGTTATCTATTATCCCTGACTTTCAATATATTTAAAAAATAACTACCTTATCATCTTAATAAATATATACATAAAAGTCAAAATAAGTGTTCTAATCAAAAAGTGGCTGTTAGGCCACTTTTATTAGAAATAATGAGTTATTTCATGATCAGACTTTGAAAGTCTGCTAAGTTTTTAGTTTCTGCTTCCTTAATGACTTTAGCTTGTAGATATTCAAAAATTGTAGAGAACTGTAAAGACATAATATCATCAATCATATCACAGAAAGTAATAGAAATCTTATTTCTCCATATGACATTTCTTAGATAATCTTCAATTTCTGCTGCAACAATTTTTTCTACGCCATCCTTCTGAAACTCATAAGCTTTAGCTTGAAGGATAAATACAACTTCATCAGGAAGCGGCTTTGATAAATCTATATCCATATTCATACGCTCCCACGAGTAAACATTATATAAGAATTGTGGGACGATGAAAAGACTTAATTATGATTTTGTAGTGACATAATGTATCAGCTGTGTGATGCATAATACAACGAGATTCACAATCACAATAGAGGCACCTGTAGGGGCTGCATAGAGATAAGAAATAGATAAACCTATAATAAAACAGATAGATGAAAGGATGGCTGATGAAATGACAACATGCTTGAAATCCTTACAGAAATACATGGATGTAAGACATGGGAAAATAGTCAAGCTAGAAATCAATAACGCCCCCATCATACGCATACCAAGTACGATAGTCAATGAACAGAGTATCGCAATAATGATATTGTAGAACTCTACGTTAATGCCTGTACTTTTCGCAAAATCTTCATCAAATGTCAAAGCAAACATCTTATGATAAGAGAATACATAAAGGATAAGTACAACAATAGATAAGACAATGCTGATGATCATATCCTGATTATTAAGTGAGAGGATACTACCAAATAAGTAGTTATTAATATCTGTATTGACTCCTTTTGTAAGTGAAATAGCCATAATCCCAATGGCGAGTGAACTAGACGATAAGACTGCGATGGCTCCATCGCCATGAATATGATGATTGTTGTTGAGTTTAAGAATAACGACTGCCGCAATAATCGCAACTGGTACCGCTAAATACAGTGGTGCTACACCAAGTACTGTCGCAATCGCAAAGCTGCCAAACGAGACATGAGATAATCCATCACTGATCATCGCATTCTTTCGAAGTACAAGATTCACGCCAAGCATGGCTGCACATAATGAAATAAGTAGACCGACCACAAAGGCACGAATAATAAATGTATAGTTAAACATGTGGAGTAATGTACTCATTATTTTACTTCCTCCATTCTATAGTTATCTTTATCTAAATGAAGAATCTTGTTACCAATGACTTCATCAGATGCTAAATCATGAGTGATCATAAGAATAGTCAAACCTTTTTGATGAAGTTCTTTTAAAACAGCATAGAATTCTTCTTTAGAATCATAGTCCAAGTTATTAGAAGGTTCATCTAAGACAAGACATTCTCTTGTAGCACAAAGTGCTCTTGCAAGTAAGACCTTCTGTCTTTGTCCTCCTGATAATTCTCCAAATGATTTGTTTTTTAGGTCTTCTATATGAAGTGTCTTAAGACATTCTACTGCAAGCTTCTTCTCTTTATTATTAAAGAAAGGGCGATAACCTACTCTATTTAATGCACCTGATAAGACGATTTCATATACTGAAGCGGGAAAGTGGCGATCCACCTTCGTTTCCTGAGGCATATAACCTATTTCTCTTTCATTCATATAATATGTAATCTGCCCCGCCATCGGTTTAATCAAACCAAGCAATCCTTTGATAAGAGTACTTTTACCTGCACCGTTTTGTCCTAATACTGTTATAAAATCACCCTGTTGTATATCAAAAGAGAGACCATTGATGACTTCTTGATTATCATAGCCAAGTTTTAAATGATCTACTTTTATAAGTGTCTTCATTGAAGTGCCTCCTTTACTGCCTTTGCGTTTTTACACATGATTGAAACATATGTTTCACCATTATTAAAATCTTCTGCACTCACATTATGCATGCTTTGAATAGTAAGTATCTTTGCACCTGTTTCTTCAGAAATCGTGCGGGCAATCTGTCCACTGGATAACTCAATCTTAAAGATAACAGGATTGTGGTCTTTCTTCACCTTATCAATCAAGTAAGAAATAGTAGATGCACTAGGTTCAGTCTGTTCAGAACATCCTGGGAAAGCTGCACTATATGTAAGACCATATTCTTTCGCAAAATAAAGTAAAGGGAAACGATCTCCTACAACTATGTCTTTTCTTTTCGCATTATTAACTATTTCCTTTATTGAAGAATCAACAGATGCAATCTGTTTAATATAACTTTCCGCATTCTTATTAAACCTTGATGCATGATTTTTATCTAAAGCACACATTCTCTTATTTAAGCTTGAAACAATCTCCATCGCGTTTTTAGGACTTGTCCAGACATGTTCATCATATTCTTCTTCATGTTCATCATGTTCTTCATGCTTTTCTTCTTCCATCCCTTCGACATGTTCTTCATGTTGAAGATGAGAAACAAGATCTAGCATCTTTACAATTCTATTAGGATCCATATCAGAAAGTAGGCTATCCACCCATTCATCTGATTCTCCACCTACATAAAAGAAAAAGTCACTCTCTTTAATCGCAATCATATCCTGTGGAGTTGGTTCATAGGAATGAGAATCCATTCCTGGTTGAATCAACATCTTTATAGAAATATCCGGATCATTTTGAGTGATTGCACGGACAAAATCATAACAAGGGAAATTAGTAACCACGACATTAAAGGATTTCTTTTTAGTCTGTGTTGTACATCCTGTCATCAACAATAGAGAGAGAATAAATAAACCTATTTTTTTAAGCATGTATAGCCTCCCTGCAGTCTCTACATAAACCGACTATTGTAGAATCCTTACAGTCAATTTCAAAGCCATGATCTTCTAATAAATGCATACGGATTGTATCCATAAAATCACATTCTAGATGTGCAATCTTTCCACATCTCTTACATAATAGATGAAGATGGTGATTGCATGTTTCTTCTCTGGCATATTGGTAGTAGACACTATCTTCTCCTGAAAGAGTATGTTTCTGTAGTACACCCTGTTGTGATAATTTATCTAGATTACGATATACCGTAACAAGATTTACATTTAATCCCTGTTCAACCAATGCCTGATAAATATCCTTAGCACACAAGCGATGATCTTCATTTTTCTTCATATATTCAATAATACAGTCCTTGTATTTAGTACGATATTGTTTCATAGAATACCTCCTATGCAAATGATTTGCATATTGTATTATAATGATTCTCATTCCTATGTCAATGAATATGCAAATGATTTGCATATAATAAAAAAGAAGCAAACTAATCTGCTTCTTTAATATGCGAATGAATCCAGGAAGAGAATGTATCTAACCCTTCCTTGATTATTTTTGAATCGGAAGTAAATCCAAAGCGTAAATGGTATTCCTTATTAAATGCCATACCTGGCACAAAGAATACACCTGTGTCATTCTGTAATGTCTCACATAATTCTTTTGAGGGCATATCAAATAAATAATGTAAGAAACATACAGTACCATCTTCTGGTATGACACATTCTACTAATTCTTCTTTTTCAAGCCATTCTTTTAATATTCTCTTGTTTTCAAGAATGATATCTCTACTTCTATCAAGTATAAGATCTTTATGTTGTAATACAACTGTAGCCAAATAATCATTCCATGGACCAGTAGAGATAATTGTATAATCTCTTCTAAAATTGATTTCATCAATGAGTTCTTTAGGTCCCTTGATCCATCCTAGTCTTAGTCCTGCAAAAGAATAAACCTTAGATAAAGAGGCTGTCGCAATACCTAATTCATACATATCAGAAATACTATCACATAGAGTATTATTCATACCACGATAGATTTCATCGACAAGAATATAAATAGAATGACTTCTAGCAAGCTCAATTAATTCTTCCATCAATGATTGTTTAATAACAGTACCAGTAGGATTATTTGGACTATTTAATATAAACATCTTTGTTTCAGGTTTAATAAGCTTCTTAAAGTCTTCAATAACAGGTTCCCAGTTATTGGTTTCATCAAGTTCTACTAGATCATAATCACATCCTAAAGATGCAGGATAAGAATAGAACTGTTCATAGGATGGTGTTAATGCAATGATATGGTCTCCTTTATTAAGTAAAGTATCCATGACATGCTCATTAGCATTAATCGCACCATGCGCTACTGCAATATTATCTCTAGTACCTGTCTTATATAAAGAAAGAATCGCATCTTTTAAAGAATCAGAGCCTGTAATAGGTCCATAATCCATACGCATATGCATAAGATCTCCCATAAGATCTTTATGAATTAAAGATTCTAATTCATGAATGGACATATCTGATACACATGTATCAGCTAAATTGTATTGACAATTTTGTTCATGGTTCGTCATCCATGTTTCTACATCAAATTCCTTTAAATACACGTCTTCTTTCTCCTTTATCTATTAATGCATAACTTTAGATAAGAAATCTTTCGCTCTATCACTTTCTGGATGAGAGAAGAAAGTTTCTGAATCATTTTCTTCTACAATCTTTCCGTTTTCTAAGAAGATAACACGATCTGCAACAGTTCTAGCAAATCCCATTTCATGAGTCACGACCATCATAGTCATACCCTGTTTAGCAAGATCCTGCATAACTTCTAATACTTCAATAACCATTTCTGGGTCTAATGCACTTGTAGGTTCATCAAATAGCATCACTTCTGGATTTAAGCAAAGAGATCTCGCAATGGCTACTCTCTGTTTCTGACCACCAGATAACTTATTTGGATAAGTATCCTTCTTATCTTCAAGACCTACCTTCTGTAAGTACTTGATAGCTACAGCATTGGCTTCTTCTTCAGTCATACCCATTACCTTAAGTGGTGCAAGTGTTAAGTTTTCTAATACAGTCATATTAGGGAATAAGTTGAAGTGCTGGAATACAAATCCCATTTTACTTCTTAACTTATTATATTCAGATGTACCTTCTTTTAAAGGTGTACCATCAATATAAATAGTTCCTTCTTCAGGTTTTTCTAAGTGATCAATACATCTAAGCACTGTACTTTTACCACTACCTGAAGGTCCAATTAAGCAGACAATTTCACCCTTCTTTAAAGTAAGAGATACATCGTCTACAGCCTTTAATTTACCAAATTTTTTTGTAATGTGATCCACCTGGATCATGATATCGTTAGTCACTGACAGCTAATCTCCCTTCTACATATCTTGCGATGGCTGAAATACAAAGTGTCATTACTAAATAAATAGCACCTGTTGCAGTTAAAGGTACAAGATAGTTAAATGTATTGGCACCAATAACACTTGCAGTGGCAAGTAATTCTACTGCACCAATTGTGAAAATAAGTGATGAGTCCTTAATTAATGTAATAAATTCACTAATTAGAGGTGGAATGATACGTTTAAATGCCTGTGGTAAGATAACATAGCGCATAGTCTGAACATAGTTTAAACCAATTGTTTCACACGCTTCCCATTGACCTTTATCAACACCTAGAATACCAGATCTGATTAATTCTACCTGATAAGCCCCACTATTTAAGCTCATCGCAATTAAACCACATACATATGGATCAGCCTGGAATCTCTGTCCTGTAATAGACTGAACAACAGTAGGTACTGCAAGGTATAAGAACATGATCTGTAATAGCATTGGTGTACCACGGAAGATTTCTACATAAACATTACCAATGGCTCTTAATACAAAATGTTTAGAAAGTTTTAAAGCCGCACCGATAATTCCAAGAATAACACCGAAGAACAAAGCCCCTATTGCAAGTAATAGAGAGTACTTTGCCCCAGTGAAAATCATGAATTGAATATTAGACGGCGTAAGAATATCCATAATTGTTTTCATTCGCATTGACTCCTTAATAATAAAAAATTAAGTGCAGACAGAACATGTCTGCACTTATGTGATTAATAAATTAGCAACCCCATTTAGTTTTTAATTCGTTGTATTTATCAGATTTAACGAATTCATCAACTGCTTTGTTGACATCCTTCATTAACTTGTCGTTACCCTTTTTAGTGATGATCATGTTTTCTTCTTTGATTAATGGTTCATCAATCATCTTTAAACCAGCATTCTTAGCATAGTTTTCAGCAACTGCACCATCAAGAACAACTGCATCTAATCCACCAGATTTTAAAGTTTCTACTAAGATCTTAGCATCTTTAACTGTAGTTACTTGAGCACCCTTAACACTCTTAGCAGCATCTACACCAGTTGCACCTAACTGAGCACCAATCTTCTTACCTTCAAGATCAGATACTTTTGAGAAAGTAGAATCACCTTTTACTAAAGCAATCTGTTCAGAAGTGTTGTATGCATGAGACCAAAGAATGTTTTTCCAATCCTTATGATAAGTGAAACCAGAGATACCTAAATCAACCTGATCAGAAGTGATTGAAGATGAAATAGCATCAAAGCTTAAAGCTTTGAACTTATAAGAATAGTTACCACCATTCTTGTTCATGATCTTAACTAATTCCTTAGTCATATCAATATCAAATCCAACCATTTCTTTCTTGTTGTTGTAAGATTCATATGGTGGATAGTCTGGAGATACTCCAATTAATAATTCAGTTTTACCATTAGATGATGATCCACAACCAGTCATTCCAACAGCAAGTAACATAACTAATACTACGCTTAATAATTTTTTCATAAATATGCCCTTCCTTTTTTTAATCTTAAGAAAACAAAAACGCCTCTTGCTTTCGCAAGAGACGTCAATTAACGCGGTACCACTCTTCTTGATTTATTCCTAAATCCTCTCTTATCCTTAAGGCGGAATACCGATAATCCTATGTATTCAGATTATCCTCTCAAAAGTGCGGTTCATTCAACCTTCCATGCTGATCTCTCACCTACATCAGCTCGCTGAGATTTCCAGTTAAACTACTCTCTTTGTCATTGAGTTTTCTTATGTATGTGTCTTATTATAATCAGACGATTTTAATTGTCAACAAGAAAAATGATATTTTTCATATTTTTATGTAAAAACAACATTTTCTATATATTTTTATGTTAATCGCAAACTTTAAATAATTTATTTCACAAATGAGTGTATTTTATGAAAAACTTTATACATAAAATCAATTGGTTTTTCATATTGAGATAAGATCATCTGGATGTTTTCTAAGTCTTCATCCTTCTCTTTTAATGCTTCAATCCACTTTAATGATGCTTCATGGAACTGATCAATCATTGTATAAGCATAAATCAATTTATAAGAAACAAATATTAATAATCCGCTCGCACATAAACAAAGAGCAGATAAGAATAATTTCATAAAAATCCCTCTTTTCTGCTCTCATTATATCAAATCGAATTGTTATTTAGAAGCCTCAATCATAAGCTTTGTGATCTTGTTAGAGAAATCTACAGGATCATCAATAGAGAATCCAGCAATTAATAGTGCCTGATCAAATAGAATTGATGCATATTCATCAATCTTTACAGGTTCTTTTTCATAAACAGACTGTAATGATTTAAATAAATCATGATCTGGGTTGATTTCAAGAATTCTTCCTGCTTTCACACCCTGTGCATCTGGCATCTGATTTAATACCTTTTCCATTTCAAATGAAACACCATCACCACTTGCTAGACATACTGGATGAGATTTTAATCTATGAGATAACTTGACATCCTGTACCTTATCACCTAAAGCCTTTTTAACGATTTCAAGTAATGGTTTGTTGTCTTCAGTCTTCTGTTCTAGTTCTTTCTTTTCATCTTCTGTTTCTAAGTCTAAATCACCCTGAGTAACATTCTTGAATGTCTTAGAATCATAGTCTCTCATCATCTGTAAGCAGAATTCATCGACATTATCAGTCATATAAAGAACATCATAACCTTTAGATTTAACAGCTTCTACCTGTGGTAATAAATCACATTTTTCTACTGTTTCACCAGAAGCATAATAGATTTCCTTCTGATCTTCAGGCATGGCATCTACATATTCCTTTAATGTGATAAGTTCTTTCTTATCAGAAGAATAGAACATCAATAAATCCTGAAGTTTATCCTTCATCATTCCATAGCTATTATAAATACCAAACTTCAACTGCATACCAAAGTTCTTAAAGAATGTAATATATTCATCACGGTCATTCTTCAACATCTTTTCAAGTTCAGTCTGAATACGTTTTTCAATCTTGTTTGCGATAACTTTCATCTTTCTATCATGCTGCAACATTTCACGAGAGATGTTTAAGTTTAGATCCTGTGAATCTACAAGACCTTTCACAAATCTGAAGTGTTCAGGTACTAAATCTTCTGCATGATCCATTATGAAGACACCACGTGAATAAAGCTGTAAGCCTTTCTTATAATCCTGTGAATAATAGTTCATAGGAGTTCTAGAAGGGATGAATAATAATGATGTATAAGAAACAGCACCTTCTACAGTATTATGCATTACTCTCTGAGGAGCTTCAAAATCATTGAATTTAGACTTGTAGAATTCATCATATTCTTCTTTAGTGATATCCTTCTTCTGACGTTTCCATAAAGGAACCTGTGAGTTTAAAGTCTTGTTTTCTACAACATCTTCATATTCATCACTGTCTTCTTTCTTTCTAGAAGTAGTGACATCCATCTTGATTGGGTAATGAACATAGTCTGAATATTTCTTAACAAGTCTTTCAATTTCATACTGATCAAGATACTTGCTGTAATCTTCTTCCTCTGTATCCTTCTTTAAATGAAGAATGATTGTCGTACCATGTTCTGCTTTTTCTACTTCTTCAACAGTATAGCCATCACTTGTATCACTCTTCCATAAATAGCCTTTATCCTCACCATATTTCTTAGAATAAACTTCTACTTCATCAGCTACCATGAAAGCACTATAGAAACCTACACCGAACTGACCGATGATATCAACATCACTGACACCTTTTTCTAGGGCATTCTTGAATTCATAAGAACCAGAATTTGCGATAGTACCTAAATGTTCTTCTAGTTCTTCCTTATTCATACCGATACCTTCATCAGCAATTGTAAGGGTTCTGTTTTCCTTATCTACAATAAGATTGATTGCCATATCTTCTCTTGAGAAACCACTAATATTTTCCTGTAATGCTTTATAGTAAAGCTTATCGCTTGCATCACTGGCATTTGAAATCAATTCTCTTAAGAAGATTTCCTTATGAGTATAAATAGAATTAATCATTAAATCGAGTAGTCTTTTAGACTCTGCTTTAAATTCTTTCTTATCTGACATTTTTTTACGCTCCTTTAGCACTCTAGTATTTTAAATGCTAAAGACAGTATACACACCTTTCTTAGCATTGTCAACAATTGAGTGCTAGAGAGTCAAAAAGACTTGGAAAACACCAAGTCTATTTATTAACTATCTGCATAGGAACACCATCATTCATGACTTTAAATCCAAATTTTTCATAAAAAGAAGCATTCTTGCTTTCTTCAGGCATTACTTCAATATAGAAATAATCAGCATATTTTTCTTTCATTAAATTTACTAGATGACCTGCAATCCCCTGTCCCTGATATTCTGGATTGACCAATACATAATGAACGTAAGCCATCATTCCACCGTCATCTAGTACTCTAAGTAATCCTACAAGTTGATCATTACTCCAGGCTGTAAAAACGGTAGAAGAATGCATTAATGCCTGATAAAGTCTTTCTGGATGCTGTCCAGATACCCATCCTACGGATAAGAATAATTCTTCAACCTGCTTTTGTGTAAATTTCTTTTCTTCTGTATATTGAATCATATAATCACTCCTTTTTTTCTTTGGTGTCATTATAAAAGGTTATCAGTAGCTAAACAAGTTACTCAGAAATTTATGAGTGACTTGAACTTATATGATAAATATCATCGATGGGGATTGTTGTTTTATCTAGCAGTATCACTCGTTTATTGATTTCATCTATATCTTTAAATTGTCCTCTTACAGTCATGTAAGACCCACCCTCTTTATATTCATCCTCTACAAAGTAATCTATTGTAATAAAGGGATGTTCTTTTTTATGAATAAGCAGACCACTAAGTACTCTATTTAATATCTGTCTCTGATCTTCATCCAGGATACGTTTTTGAGTGGTGAGTCTACCTGCTTCACTTATTCTATCTACATGTGTTTTAAGAGCTGCAAAAGGTGCGAACTGAGCCGCTCTATTATTCATGGACATTCTAGGATGATGAGGTGAAGTAGGATGTTTCATATTGATTATATCGTCATAATTCATGCTTTATGTCCTCCAATCATCTTATTTCTTTCTCTTGTTGTAGCACCTTCTTGAAGATCAGCCCCTTTCAGCAACGCATTCTTACCATATTTCTTCTTGATATCAAGAGTCACACCTTGCAGTTTCTTTTCTTTAGATAAATCAATTTCAGGCTTTTCTTCATCAAATAAGGAAAGCTGTTTATAGGTCATAGGAATATCATCATCACTTCTTACTTGCGTTGCAGTGAGCTGAATTCTTCTTATTGTAAGTGCATGATTGATATGTGAATGATAAAAACGCAACAATGCTTCAGACATTAACTTATAGGAAGATGTATAGGAATCTAAGTTAATTGTACCATGGAGATTTTTAGGCAGTGTTCTCCCATAACGATCCTCCATAGTGTCTCCATAATAATCTTTCATATTTTCTATATCGTATCCAATCGTAAGAACAAGCTTATTTGTGACAAGATGCTTCTCAAAGAGATCTAGACTAAGGGATTCTATCATTTCCTTAAGTATGATTTCTGTCTTCCTATAATCATACGAACATGAGAGAACCTGTCCTGTTCCAATACTTTTAGAAGGTGCCTTGTAAGCTTTAATTGCCTGCATTGTGCAAGGTTCCCATCCCCATGCATGATCAATAAGCAGTTCAGCATTGACACCAAATAGATTATAGAGCTTTTCTTCATCTTCTAATGAACATCTTGCGATATCTCCCATTGTATATAGACCTATGTTATTAAGCTTCTTAGAAATCCCCTTACCTATTCTCCAGAAATCAGTTAGAGGTGTATGGGTCCATAAAAGTTTTCTATAAGCAATAGTATTTAAATACGCAATACGTGCGCCCTTTTCATCTGGTTCTTTATGTTTAGCCACTATATCCATTGCGACTTTCGCAAGATAAAGATTTGTCCCTATCCCTGCCGTTACTGTAATACCCACTTCTTTATAAATATCATGAATAATATCTTGAACTAGACCAAAAGCATCTTTGTCATAAGTATCCAAATAATGCGATGCATCAATAAAGACTTCATCAATAGAATAAACATGAATATCATCAGGAGAGAAATATTTAAGATATATAGAATAAATACGTGTTGAGTACTCAAGATAGAGAGACATACGAGGTTTCGCAATAATATAATCTATGGCTTTATGTTTATTTTTATTAAGATTTGATGCAAGAAAAGAACTGCCATCTAGTGGTTCTCTTTGATGATTGAGTTCTTTGAGTTTAGAAACAACTTCAAAGAGTCTTGCACGCCCTGGAAGACCATAGGCTTTCAAACTAGGTGACACAGCAAGGCATATTGTTTTTTCAGTACGTGAAGCATCTGCAACAACTAAATTAGTATCTAGTGGATCGAGTCCTCTTTCTAGACATTCTACAGATGCATAAAATGATTTAATATCTATCGCTAGATATGTGGGTACATGAGCCATCATTTCACCTCCTTAGGAAATGTATTATAACACAAAAAAGACAGGCATCGCCTGTCTAAAGATCGAGTAACTAAATAGACTTGGGGTTTACTCAAGCTTTAAAAATGTCAGGGGTGTGA
>OIXW01000008.1_pt1 | contig 64095 bp, 52 predicted proteins | sample 1587951 | NCBI WGS metagenome assembly OIXW01 (sample SAMN03283239) | human gut metagenome | biome: human-associated habitat; material: feces | host: Homo sapiens | place: Peru | collected 2012
AATCTAGTAGCGCATATGTCTGATATGCCGTATAATCTTGTTGGTATGTTTTCATCTTAAAATTAATATACCACAAAAGGCGGACCTCGGTCCGCCTTTTGCTATTTCTGAAACTATAATGAGTTATTTACCCGTTACAGCCCCCTTTATTCATTTCCTTTACACTTTGTCTTTTACGTATTGTGAATGGAACAATTGAGCGTGTCGCAAACATGGTAGGTGTTTCTATATGTTTAATAAGCTGGACAACTGATTCCATACCTAACTGATTTGGACTGACATCAATAGAAGTTAGTGGTGGTTCAGAGAAACGTGCAAAGATAGAATTATTAAAACTTACAATAGAAATATCATCAGGTACTTTCTTTCCTATTTCAGTAATCAGTCTAACCATAATGACTGCATAAATATCATCACATACCACAAATGCGCTAGGACAATCATCACTTCTTAGTAATTTAAGTATTTCGTCAGGATTATAAGAATAGCTTGAAGAAAGATTTTTAATATAGTTTTCCTTCACTTCATAACCTACTTCAGATAAAGCTTGTATATAGCCAAGACGTCGATCTGTAGAATATTGAGCTTCTTTTTTTTCACCAATATAGCCTATCTTTTGATGTCCTTTTTTTAATAAGTATTTCACTGCCTCATAGCCAGCTTGGACATTATCTGTATCCACACTGATTGATGTAATGGAATCCATTGGTGGTTTACCAATCATAATATAAGGAATCATACGTTCTCTTAAATAGTCTGTCACAGAGGATTCAATTTTTGTATTTAGGAAGATGTATCCTTCACAATCCGCAATTTCCATACTTGTCTTCATTTCTCTCGTATCGGCACCAGTAATAATATGAAGACTATAACGCCCTTTATTACACATATAACTAATACCTCTTACTATTTCTAGATAGAATGGATTCTCATAGACATCTACCATAGAACGTGGAAAGACGACTCCAATATCATGTTTCTTAATATGTGACTTATCATATACATAACCGAGTTCATCCATGACTTTACGTACTTTTTCTTTCGTTTCTTCACTAATAGAATAATGATTATTAATTGTACGAGATACAGTGGATGGAGATACGCCTGCTTTTTTCGCAATATCTTTAATTGTGATAGCCATTATAATCACCTCATATTCATTATACTCATTATTCGTATGTTGCGCTATGGTTGCGCTAATATTTGCAGAATATGTGCGTAAATACCCTGTTTTGTTGCATAAATTCTATTGTGAAAGTGTTTACAATGATTAAAATAGGATTTGTAAGGAAAAGGGAGTAAGACATAACCTTATTAAGAAGGAGGAAAAGAAAATGAGTAAGGGAAAAGTTTTATGTATGCCCCTCAAGGGTAAAGTAGTACCAATCACTGATGTCCCAGATTCTGTGTTTTCAGAAAAGATGATGGGTGATGGATGTGCCATCATTCCAGAAGATGGAAAAGTATATGCACCAGACAACTGTGTAGTAAAAATGGTCGCACCTACTAAACACGCAGTTGGTCTTGTGACTGATGATGGTATTGAAATCTTAATTCACTTTGGATTAGATACAGTTAAGTATCAAGGTGAAGGTTTTACATGGCATGTAAAAGAAGGCCAGACAGTAGAAAAGGGAGATTTATTATATGAAGCAGATTTAGATTTCTTTAAATCTAAAGGTGTGAATACAATGACTCCATTCGTATTTACTAAAGAAGATGATCTTAAAGGTAAGAAGATTGTCTTAAAGAAAGGTGCTCATAATGTAAAGGATGAGATGCTTGTTATTGAAGATGTAGCTGCTCCTAAAGCAGCACCTGAAAAGAAGAAAAAGGGAATTAACTTCGACTTCTTACAGAAATTAGGTAAAGCATTAATGACAGTTATCGCAGTAATGCCTGCTGCTGGTTTAATGATTTCATTAGGTAAAGTATTCCAGATGTTTGGTGCTGATATCGCACTTGTCATGACTATTGGTTCTGTAATGGAACAGATTGGTTGGGCAGTTATCAACAACCTACATATCTTATTCGCAGCTGCTATTGGTGGTAACTGGGCTAAAGATCGTGCCGGAGGTGCATTCGCAGCCGTTATCGCATTTATCTTAATCAATAACATCACAGGTACAATCTTTGGTGTTACAGCTGATATGGTAAATAGTAGTAAAGTTATTTATACACATACATTATTTGGTGCAAAGATTCCAGTAGCTAACTACTTCACAACAGTTCTTGGTGCTGCAGCACTTAATATGGGTGTCTTTGTAGGTATTATTGCAGGGTTTGTTGGTGGTATTGTTTACAACAAATACTATAACTTCCGTAAATTACCAGATTGCTTATCATTCTTCAATGGTAAACGTTTCGTTCCATTAATGGTTATTGTTCATTCAGTTGTTATCGCAATTGTTATGTCAGTTGTATGGCCATTCGTTCAGGGTGGTATCAATAGCTTTGGTGTTTGGCTTGCAAACTCTAGTAAAACAGCACCAATCATCGCACCATTCTTATATGGTATGTTAGAACGTCTATTACTGCCATTTGGTTTACATCATATGTTAACTATTCCAGTTAACTACACTTCATTTGGTGGTACATACACTATCATGACTGGTTTACAGAAGGGTACAAAAGTATTCGGTCAGGATCCATTATGGTTAGCTTGGGTTACAGACTTAATTAACTTAAAGAAAGCTGGAAACATTACAGCTTACAATCACTTATTAACAACAGTTACTCCTGCTCGTTTCAAAGTAGGTCAGATGATCGGTGCAACTGGTCTATTAGCTGGTTTCGCTTATGCAATGTATAAGAACGTAGATAAAGATAAACAGCCTAAATATAAATCAATGTTTATTTCTACATTCGTAGCTACTTTCTTAACAGGTGTTACAGAACCTCTAGAATTCATGTTTATGTTCGCAGCAGTTCCACTATATGGTGTTTATGCAGTACTTCAAGGTTTAGCTTTCGCAGCTTCTGATATTGTTCATTTAAGAGTTCATTCATTTGGTAATATCGAATTCTTAACTCGTGTTCCTATGGCAGTTCAAGCAGGTTTACTTGGTGATGTGATTAACTTCGTTATTGCCTGTGTGGTATTCGCAGTTGTTGGTTATTTCGTTGCAAACTTCATGATCAAGAAGTTTAACTTCGCTACACCAGGTAGACTTGGTAACTATGATGATATGGAAAGTGATGAAACTTCTACAGCACATGAAGGCAGTGCTCAGGTTGAAGCAATTATCAACTTACTTGGTGGTAGAGATAATATTCAGTTAGTTGATGCATGTATGACTCGTTTAAGAGTAACAGTTAACGATGTCAATAAAGTTGCTGATGTTGATGCTTGGAAGAAGGAAGGCGCAAAGGGTCTTCTTAAGAAAGATAACGGTGTTCAGGCTGTTTATGGACCTAAAGCCGATGTTCTTAAGTCAGATATCAATGATGCCTTAGGTAAATAAATATGAAGCTTATGACACTTAACACACATTCACTTAGTGAAAGTGATGAAAAGAATAAGCTCCAGACAATTGCGAATTTTATTCTAAATCATGATGTTGATGTCATTTGTTTACAAGAAGTCAATCAAAGTATGACTGCAAAAAGTGTTTCTACCGACAGTTCTTATGTCGGTAGAGACATTATTAAAGAAGACAATTATGCACTTGGATTAAGTCAGTTACTTGGTGATCAATACAACTGGAACTATATTCCAGTTAAAGTAGGTTATGACAGGTTTGATGAAGGTGTAGCCATCTTCTCTAAGTACCCAATTGTGAATAGTGAGAATACTTTATTGACACAAACCAATGATTATACGTTCTGGAAGAAACGTAATTCTCTTGGAGTAGAAATAGTAAAAGAAAACAAACATTTCTGGGTTTATACAGCCCATTTAGGATGGTGGAATGATGATGAGGAACCTTTCATCAACCAATGGCATAAGCTCAATAAAGTAGCGACAAAAGAAGTCCCTGTATATCTAGCAGGAGATTTCAATGCACCTGATATTATTCCAAACCAAAGCTATGAAACTATTAAAAAAGACGGCTGGTTTGATACACGTGACTTAGCTAAAGATGTCCAAGGTCGTTTTACTGCTCAGGGTAAAATAGACGGCTGGGATGAGGCAGTAGATGGTATGCGTATTGATTATATCTGGTGTAATAAAAAAGAACATGTAAAAAGCCATCATGTTGTATTTGATGGTACACATGAAGATGTAGTTTCTGATCATTTTGGACTATTTATGGAGGATAGTTTATGAGAAAAAGTGGTGTGTTATTATCCGTATCATCTTTACCTAGTAAGTATGGTATTGGTTGTTTTGATGAAGCTGCTTATAAGTTTGTAGATGATCTTGTAGAAGCTAAACAAACATATTGGCAGATTCTCCCTTTAGGTATTACTGGTTATGGTGATTCACCTTATCAGTCATTCTCTACTTTTGCAGGTAACCCATATTTTATTTCATTAGATGAGTTTGTGAAATGTGGTTATTTAAAAGAAGAAGATCTACCAGAGGCAGATATAAACAGTGATTATGTGGATTATTCTTATCTCTATGAAAATAGATATGCTTTATTAAAGAAAGCCTATGAGAATTCACATATTACTGAAAATGAAGATTTTAAAGCTTACTGTAAGGACAATGCATGGTGGCTAGAAGATTATGCATTATTTATGGCCATTAAGGCGTCCTATGATAATCAGGGCTGGGAAAACTGGCCTTTAGAATTACGTTTAAGAAATGATGCGTCCCTTACCGAAAAACGTAATGAACTCAGTGATGACATTAATTACCATAAGTTCTTACAGTACTATGTATGGAAACAATGGTATGCATTAAAGGATTATGCGAATAGTAAAGGGGTAGAAATTATTGGTGATATTCCTATTTATGTCGCATTTGATTCATCTGATGTATGGGGACAGCCAGAATTATTCCAGCTAGATCCTGAAGTAAAACCTACTGCAGTTGCAGGTGTACCACCTGATGGTTTCTCTGCTGATGGACAACTTTGGGGTAATCCACTATATGACTGGAAGAAACATAAAGAAACTGGTTATGCATGGTGGATTCAAAGAATTGCCTATTGTAAAAAAGCATATGATGTTGTACGTATTGACCATTTCAGAGGTTTTGATGAATATTTCTCAATCCCTTATGGTGATACAACTGCAAGAAATGGTCATTGGGAAAAAGGTCCAGGTTATGACTTATTCAAGACAGTTGAAGAGTCTTTAGGAAAGTTAAATGTAATCGCAGAAGACTTAGGCTATTTAACTGAAACAGTGAAACAGATGGTTGCTGATTGTGGTTATCCAGGTATGAAGGTATTTGAGTTCGCATTTGATTCACGTGATTCTTCTGGTACAAGCAACTACCTACCTCACAACTATACAGAGAATTCAGTTGTTTATACTGGAACTCATGACAATGAAACAATGATCGGATGGCTGAAGAACATTCTGCCTGAAGAAAGACAGATGTTGAAGGACTATCTACACTATGATGGTGAAGATGACACTGTATTAGTGGATATGAGTATTGATTGTATTATGGCAAGTGTAAGTGATAAGTGCATTGTACCAATGCAGGATTACTTAAAGCTTGATAATACAGCGCGTATGAATAAACCTAATACTTTAGGTAATAACTGGATGTGGCGTTTAGATAAGAACGCGTTTAATGATGAATTAAAGGAACGAATGCGTGACATTACAGTAAAAACAAACCGTATTTAAAGGAGATTTTAAGAATGGATGTTAAGACGTTAATTAATACAAGAGTTCAGGAGTTATTTAATCTTTCAATAAAAGATTGTTCGAATGAACAAGCTTATATTGCATTATTAAGTGTTGTAAAAGACTTACTTGATGATAAGAAGACAATTGAAGGTAACCGTAAGGTTTATTATTTCTCTGCTGAATTCTTAATTGGTAAACTTATGAGTAATAATCTTATTAACTTAGGTATTCGTAAGGAAGTAAAGGAATTATTCAAAGAAAACGGAAAGAGTTTAGAAGAAATTGAAGAAATAGAAGCTGAACCTTCACTAGGTAATGGTGGGCTAGGTCGATTAGCTGCTTGTTTCTTAGATTCAATCGCAACTTTAGACCTGCCTGGTGATGGTGTTGGTTTAAATTATCATTTAGGTTTATTCAAACAGGTATTTGAATACAACAAACAGTGCGAAACACCAAACCCTTGGATTAATGATCACTCTTGGCTCATTCCTACAAACAAACATTATACTGTTGAATTTAAGGACTTTTCATTAAAGTCTCAATTATATGATTTAGATGTATTAGGCTATAAAGGAAATAAGAATAAATTACACTTATTTGATATTGCATCTGTAGATGAATCAATGGTGCATGATGGTATTTCATTTGATAAATCAAATATCGTACGTAACTTGACTTTATTCCTTTATCCAGATGATAGTGATGAAGCAGGTAGAAAACTTCGTATCTATCAGCAGTATTTCATGGTATCTAATGGAGCACAGATGATCCTTGAAGATATCAAGAGTAAAGGAATCAGTTTAACTGATTTAGATAAGCATGTATGTATCCAGATCAATGATACACACCCATCAATGGTTATTCCTGAATTGATCCGCCTTCTTATGAAAGAAGGACTTACAATGAAGCAGGCTATTGACATTACTTCTAAAACATGTGCTTATACAAACCATACTATTCTTGCAGAAGCACTTGAAAAATGGCCATTGTCTTATCTAGAAGAAATCGTGCCTCAGTTAGTACCTATTATTGAAGCATTAGATGCTGTTGCGAAAGAAAGATCTACTAATGAAAAGGTCGCAATCATTGATAATAATAAGTTAGTTCATATGGCACACATGGATATCCACTTTGGATTCTCTATCAATGGTGTGGCTTCTATTCATACAGATATTTTAAAGAATACTGAATTACATGACTTCTATGAACTTTACCCAACACACTTTAACAACAAAACAAACGGTATTACATTTAGAAGATGGTTATTATCATGTAATGAAGAATTAACTGATTTCATTGATAGTCTTATTGGTGAAGGCTATAAACAAGATGCTAGTGAATTAGAGAAATTACAGAAATATTTAGATGATGAAGTTGTTTTAAATAAACTACTTACAATCAAACAGGAAAAGAAAACACAACTTGCGAGCGTAATCAAAGAAAAAGAAGGCATTGAGCTTGATCCTTCTTCTATCTTCGATGTTCAGGTTAAGAGACTACATGAATATAAACGTCAGCAGATGAATGTGTTATATATCATCTACCAGTACTTAAGAATTAAAGCCGGTCATAAGCCTGCACATACTATTACATGTATCTTTGGCGCAAAAGCAGCTCCTGCATATATCCTCGCAAAAGATATCGTCCATACACTCCTTTGTCTGCAGCAGTTGATTGACAATGATCCAGAAGTATCTCCTTACTTAAAAGTAGTCATGGTAGAAAACTATAATGTTACTTATGCAGAATCTATTATTCCTGCAGCTGATTTCTCTGAACAGATTTCCCTTGCTTCAAAAGAAGCCTCTGGTACATCTAATATGAAATTCATGTTGAACGGTGCAGTCACATTAGGTACTGATGATGGTGCCAATGTCGAGATACATGAATTTGTAGGTGACGATAATATTTATATCTTTGGTGCTAAAGCTGATACAGTTATTGACCATTATGCAAAGGGTGATTATCATCCTCAGGATATCTTAAACAATGATCCTGAATTAAGAACACTTGTTGATTTTATTGTCAGTGATGAAATGAAATCAGTGGGTGATCCTGAATCACTTGAAAGATTACATAATGATATGTCATACAAAGATTGGTTTATGGCATTACTTGATGCAAGAGACTATATTGAAACTAAAGTACGTGCTATCAATGATTATAAAGATAGAAAAACATGGGCTAAGAAGATGTTAGTTAATATTTCTAAGGCTGGTTTCTTCTCTAGTGATAGAACTATTGCACAGTATAATGAAGATATTTGGAAATTAAAATAATCTCCTAGTCAGGGTTCTTAAGGAACTCTGATTTTTTTATTGATTTTATTGCTTATATACTTTATTTTATTTACGAGGTGTATAAAATGAAAAGAAATTATCCAAGTATTATTATTACTCCTGAAGGAGAAAAATGGCTCGATAAAGGGCAGATGTGGATGTATAAGAATAATCTAGGTAGTCTAGATGATTCTATTGAGAATGGTTCTTTAGTTGATATTATGACAACTAAGGGACGTTATTTAGGTACAGGTTTTCTTTCTAAAGAAAGTCATATCACAGTACGTATCTTAACTAAGGATCAAAATGAAGTGATTGATAGAGAGTTCTTTAAAAAGAGAATTCAGTTTGCGTATGATTTTAGAAAGACAGTAGAAAAAGATAATTTGACTAACTGCCGTCTTGTATTTGGTGAAGCTGATAGCTTACCAGGCTTAACTGCAGACCGTTATAATGAAATCATTGTGACTCAGATTACATCTTATGGTTTAGATTTAATCAAGGACATGATCTATGAATTATTATTAGAAGTATTAAAAGAAGATGGTCAGAATGTATCTGCCATCTATGAAAGAAATGATGTTAAAGTACGTGCAAAGGAAGGTCTAGAACTCTATAAAGGATTCTGGAAACCTAGCACATTATCTACTACAACAGTTATTGATGAAAATGGTTTAAAATTGAATGTAGATGTAGAAAATGGTCAAAAGACAGGGTACTTCCTAGATCAGAAATCTAATAGAGTATTACTCAGAAACATGTCTGCAGGTAAGACAGTATTAGACTGTTTTAGTCATACAGGTGGTTTCGCATTAAATGCGGCTTTTGGTGGGGCTAAACATGTCACTGCCGTAGATGTTTCTCAGACAGCTTTAGATCAAGGTCTTGCGAACGCAAAGATGAACCACTTAGAAGAAAGAATGTCTTTTGTACAGGATGATGTCTTTGATTACTTAGATAAATGCCATCAGGGACAATATGATATTATTGTCTTAGATCCACCTGCATTTACTAAATCAAGAAGAACTGTCAATCATGCATATAATGGCTATAAGAATATTAATATGAAAGCCATGAAACTATTAAGACAGGGTGGATATCTTATTACATGCAGCTGTTCACGTTTTATGGAAACTGCACTCTTTGAGAGAATGTTAAGAGAATCCGCAAATGAATGTGGAGTGACTTTAAAACAGGTATCTGTCACTCAACAGAATGCCGATCACCCAATACTATGGACTATGGAAGAAACATCTTACTTAAAATTCTATATCTTCCAAATCATCTAGAAGTCTTCGGACTTCTTTTTTAATGCTTCAAAAAAGCTGTTTTTGTATATATAGCTTAACTTAAATATCTTTTGTTTAATATAGATCTCTAATTGATTAATTTTTGTAATATGACGCGTATTAATACATGTGTTCTTGTTGATCTGTACAATCTTTTTAGAATCTATCTCTTCTAAGATCTCTTTTAAAGGCTTATAGAGGTGATAGTTCTTTTCTTTTGTATATATTGTAGTCAGATGTTCATGTGTCTCTATATAGATAATATGATTGATAGGGATAGAAATATCCTGATATTCATACTTGAAATGATAATAATCACGAGAATAAAGATATGTGGATAATATGAAAGGTATATCCCTTTCTAGACTTTCTTCAAATATATAGTAAAAGGGCTGATAAAAGACAGTTTCAGGACCTAATGGAAGATCTGTCACAATCACAATAAAAGCTTTATTATTTATATTTCTTATTCTTGGTATATCTTCAAATGTATCAGTAAAATATAAATCTGCCAGAATAAGAGTATTGGCTATTGTATAAGGGTGATGTAGATGATAATCAAGTATGTTGGTTATTCTTTCTGTTATATGAGAATTTGAATGTATAATTGAAATAATCATAATCTCCCACCACCTATTACATAAAATAAAAAAGGACTACTAATAGTCCTTAAGCGTGTAAACACACTGTTATAGCTTCCGTGAACACAATACATGAATAACTCTATATATGACATGATATATATCATGAAACGAAAAATAATGTCATGAAAGCTATGAAAATGAGAATTTTACGCTCATGAGCGCCATACGCTCATATTTATTTCTATGCTTAAGGCATAGAGGTAAATAGATATGTCAATGGGCGAAAGATTAAGAGATGCAAGAAATAAAATGGGATATTCGCAGGAAGAAGTTGCAAGACGTATTGATCTAGATCGTACAACTATAGGAAAGTATGAAAATGATGCATGTGTACCATCTTCAACCACTCTTGCAAGACTAGTAGAAATCTATTGTACAGATGCGAATTATATTTTGTATGGTAAAGAGATGAAGGTGATGAATATATCTCGAGTACCAAAGAACTGTATGAGAGATATCTATATGCTGCTTTCAGAATATCTTATTGATGATTATGCACATAATGAAAACATCCACGATTAGTGGATGTTTTTTACACCTGTGGTTTGATTAATACTCTTCCTGTACCTCGATAGACATTGACTAAACCTTCACCACTCATGGCAGAACCAATGAGTGTTTTACCGCTTCTTTCTACTGTGAAGTCTAGATTCTCACTCCAGGCAATCGCAAATGAACCATCTATCTTTAATGTATCATTATGTAGATCTATTGTGATGAGTTCTTCCTCTGGTACATCACATTCTAAGACTACTTTACCAGAACCCTTAAGACATAGGTTAAATAAACCTTCTTCACCAATTGTCTGTCCTGAGACACTCTTGATCATAGATGTACTTAAATTTACTTTTGTTTCAGATGCACAGTATAAACCATCTTCTACACACATAGCGCCATTCCAGTCATCAAGATCTTCTATAATATAATGTTTATAGCTTGGTTCTGTAACGATGACACCTGTTCCTTCATACTGTGGCTTAATAGTAGATTCACCTGTGACCTGGGCATTAAAGAACTTCTTAATTGTATCACCAATCCCCTTTAAACCTGTCGTCTGATGCACATCACCCACATACCACTGCATTGCCCCTGGCTGTATATTCACACTCTCATCATTTAAAGTAATCATTAATTGTCTTTTCTTTACATTCATCTGACTCATATAGTACTTAGTCTGTGCATCCTCAGCTGTACAGCTTAAATCCTTATCATATTGAATCACCTTAAACATCCCTTTACGACTAACTACAGAGACATTACTATTATCTTCATAATTAAAAATCTGGAATCCCATAAGAACACCTCCTTACACTATTATATACGAAAAAAGGTCTTGCGACCTTTAAATCTTGATAATACCATCTACAGCTTTTTTCTTTAGTTCTTCAATAATAGACACACCTGCACTTGTCCCGATACGAGTAGCGCCATTTTCAATCATCTTAATAAAAGTCTCTGCATCTCTAATACCACCAGCTGCTTTTACTTCTACCTCATCACCTACATATTTCTTCATTAATGCGACATCTTCAAAAGTAGCACCACCAGTTCCAAAACCAGTAGAAGTTTTAATGAAATCAGGTTTAACCTCTTTCGCAATCTCACATAACTTGATCTTCTCATCATCATTAAGATAACAGTTTTCAAAGATCACTTTACAAGGAATATTATGTACATGACATGCATCCACAATCTGTGTCATTTCATCTTTAATATAATCCCAGTTCTTATTCTTTACTTCTGTCTGATTGATGACATAATCAATCTCTGTTGCGCCTTCTTCAATCGCATTATTTGTATCAAATACCTTAGAGGCAATAGTAGTCTGTCCTAAAGGGAAAGAAATGGCTGCACCGACATGAATATCAGTACCCTTTAATAGTTCTGCACATAAATGAGACTGTACCTGGTTGATGGCAACCATCTTGAAATGGTAGTCCTTGGCCTCATTGCATAGCTTTTCCATATCCTTACTAGAAGCATCAGTATGAAGATTAGTATGATCAATCATCTGTGCTAATTCATCAATAGTATATTCTTTCATATGTATCTCTCCTTTACATATATACTAACATTATAGTTTTATTATGTCAACATTATGTAAATATATCGTTTGCGATTCTAATGTGATAAAATAGTATATATATGGGGAGGGAGCATTATGACCGCTTTATATCTAGATGTAAAAAAAGATTTATTAGATAAAATTACTTCAGGAGAATATTCTGAAGGCACTATTATTCCTACAGAACATGAACTTTCTGATATGTATAATGTGAGTAGACCTACAATTAGAAAAGCTGTACAGATCTTAGTAGATGCAGGTTATTTAGAAAAGAAGAAGAAACGTGGTACACTTGTCTGTGCGCCTAAGGTAATACAAGATTTTACACAAGCTATTTCTAGCTTTGATACACAGATGAAAAGACATGGTGTTGTATCTAAAACTCACGTAATTGCGTTTAAAACGGAAGAAGCCTCTAAGGATGTCGCAAGATCATTGAATATTCATGAGGAAGACTTAGTGTATAAGCTTGTTCGTTTACGTTATACAGACAAGAATCCAAATGTCTTTATTACAACCTATATTCCTGTTTCTTTATTCCCAGATTTACTCGATACTGATTTTACTCATGTGAGATTATATGATGTCTTTGAGAAACAGGGACATAGTATTGATACAATCAATCGTACATTAGAAATCACAAAAGCAGATGATACGATTGCGGATATGCTGGATATAGATGAAGGAGAACCATTATTCTATTTCCGCTCTATTGGTTATGATACACAAAAGAATCCAATAGAATATTCTATTGCCCGTTATAGAGGAGATATCAATACATTCACTTTACACCTTAATGCACATAAAGGAGAATAGTATGGCATACCAATTAAAATACCATGTAAGCCCAGAACATGGCTGGATCAATGATCCCAATGGTTTTTCTTATTTCCAGGGTTATTATCACTTATTCTATCAATACTACCCAGATGAACCTATATGGGGACCTATGCACTGGGGTCATGTAAGAAGTAAGGATCTTGTTCATTGGGAGAGATTACCTATTGCCTTAACACCAGGAGACAAAGAAGACCTCAATGGCTGTTTCTCAGGAAGTGCGATAGAATACAATAACCGTTTATATTTAATTTATACAGGTAATATCTATGATGATCCTGAACATATCACATTCCATCAGAATGTGAATATTGCCTGGAGTGAAGATGGGATTCATTTTCATAAATATGAAAACAATCCAGTTATAGATAAACCACCTTTAGATAATACAATCCACTTCCGTGATCCTAAGGTATGGCGAGAAGATAATCATTTTAAGATGATCATTGGTGGTCAGAAAGAGGATGGAAGAGGACATGTACTGATCTATCAATCAGATGATCTCATTCATTGGGATTATTTAGGTGAATATGGACATGCATCTACGATTGATCAAGAAGGTAAGATGTGGGAATGTCCAGATCTATTTAGACTCAACGGTGTTAATGTACTACTTATGTCACCACAAGGTATTAAAGAAGATGGTGAAAAATACAGAAACTATCATCAGACAGGCTATAAGATCAGAGATTCTTTTATAGAACTAGATCATGGTCATGATTTCTATGCTGCTACGACTATGCTGGCACCTGATGGAAGACGTATATTAATGGCCTGGATGGATATGTGGCATAGTGAATTCCCTGAAAAAGAAGAAGGATGGTCAGGGGCTATGACCTTCCCTAGAGAACTTACTATTCATGATAATCATCTCTATATGATGCCAGTAGAAGAACTTTCATTATTAAGATGTGAATCTAAAAAAGTAGAAGTCACAGATTATCTACTTCCTTCTAGACAAGTAGAAATAGATTTAGATATTTATGATGGTTTATCTCTCAAGCTAAGTAATCTCTATACACTGACAGTAAATAATCATAAAGTAACTGTAATAAATCAGACAGAACGTGTAGGGACTATTAAAGAATATCAGTCTATGAAGATTCTGATTGATTCAAGTAGTGTAGAAGTATTTATTAATGAAGGTGAATTAGTCTTTAGTGATCGTGTTTATTTCAAAGAGACACCAACACTTTCATTCAATAGAAAAACAATTTGTCTCATTACTACACTTAAGGGGGAATAAAATAAATGAAAAAAATAGAATATAAACCGATGTTGATTTCTATTATTCTTGTATTACTTATTTATTATTTTTATACACCAGCACTTAATATCCATGCGATAGAATTCTGGATCTTTATCATTGTCGCATTATGTATCTATGGTGCAGCATCTTCTTATAATTCTCTTGTAGATAGAGAATTTAATCCAAAGAAGGTAGGGTCTTTAGGTGTTATTGTGGCAGTGATTATGGGAGGTATCTTCTTATCTGATTTATTCACAAGTAAGATCTTCCATGCTTCACGTTATGCAAGTCGTATAGAAGTAGAAAACGTAAAGTTCAACAACAATACCTTAAAAGAAGTAGACTTCTCTAAAACACCTATTATTGATCGTAAGAGTACAGTTAAGCTAGGTGACAAGGTCATGGGTGAGATACCAGAATATGTCTCTCAGTTTGAAGTAAGTGATGATTATACACAGATTTCTTATAAGAACAGTGTCTATCGTGTCACTCCATTAGAATATGCCAGCTTCTTTAAATATCTTACTAATAGTAAGAATGGTATTCCTGCCTATATTACAGTCAATTCCACAAACGGTAAGACAGATATCGTTAAGTTAAAAGATTTAGGCTTAGATGGTATGAAGTATGTACCTTCTGCCATCCTTAATCATAATCTAAATCGTAAACTACAGTTATCTTACCCAACTTGTATCTTTGGTTCCCCTTCATTTGAAGTAGATGAAAAAGGACATCCTTGGTATGTATGTACAACTTATACATATTTTGGAGTAGGGAATAAGAAGAAGGTCACTGGTGCAGTACTCTTTGATCCTATTACTGGTAAATCTAAGAAATATGATAAAGATAAAGTACCAAAATGGGTGGATCGTGTTTATCCAGAAAACCTTATTATGACTGAAATAGATGAAAACGGAAGCTTACAGGATGGATTCTTTAACTCAGTACTTGGGCAGAAGAATGTGACTGTCACTTCAGAAGGATATAACTACTTAGAAAAAGATGGCGATATCTGGATCTATAGTGGTATCACTTCTGCGAATAAAGATTCATCTAACTTAGGTTTTGTATTATCTAACTTACGTACACATCAGACTTTACGTTTCTCTTGTTCTGGTGCCAATGAAAAAGCAGCAATGAAATCTGCAGAAGGTGAAGTCAAAAACTATGGCTATGATGCAACATTCCCATTATTAGTCAATGTAGGAGGTCATCCTGTTTATTTAATTTCACTTAAAGATAGTGGAGGACTGATTAAACAGTATGCAATGGTAGATGCCAAGGATTATCAGAAGGTATCTGTTTATTCTGCAGATTCAGTCAAGAATCTAGAATTATTAAAGAAGAGTTTCCTTTCTTCTCAGACAATTACAGAAGAGTCTGATGCAGAAACTAAGAAGAAGGATATCACAATCGCAAATGTCCAGTTACTTAATGTAGATGGTAAATCTAAGCTATTTATTGTAGATACAGAAGGGAATAAGTATAAAGCAGTTATTACTTCTGAAAATGAAAATACACTTGCTTTCTTAAAAGCAGGTGAAACAATTCATATTCGTTATATTGAAATGAAAGATGTAAATATTATCAAGAATGTAGGTGAATAAGATGAAAAGAATCATGAAGATTTTCACAATCACATTAGTATGTTTATCATTATGTGGATGTTCTTATTTCAAGTCTAAGCTCAATGATATCAAAGGCAGCTTGATTGGTAATGGCTATACAATTGATACATATGATAATTATGGAAATAAAGTCTTTGAAACAAAAGGTCAGAAGATCAAGATTACTGGTAATAAAGTCAAAGAAGTCTCTTATAGTTCAGATGGTAGTGTAAATGAAGGCTATAGTCTTTCTTCAGTTATTACTATCACAATTGATGGGAATGAAATAGAAAGCTGTGGCGATACATGTATCTTTGAACAGAGTGGTTTAGATGCAGAAGTAGACTTTACTTCTAAACGTATTAATAGTACAGCCAATGGAATCACTGCCAATACCGCTATTGCGAACTATTTAAATAAGTATAAGAACTTATTTGGTAAGAGAAGAGTAATCGTGGTAAAGAGTCAATTAGGTCAGCCTATTAAAGCTTATCAAGGGGATGATGTCTATTGGGAAATCCCTGAAAACCTTCCTAAGATGACTAAGCTGATGATTGATGGTAAAGCACTTTATATTCATCGTGCTAATTTCCAGATTATTGATTCAGATTGTTTAACACAAGAGTAGCATGTTCTACTCTTTTTTAGTTGACTATGAACCTTACTTTAGGGTTAGAATAGTATTATGGAGGATATGTTTATGGAGAAATCAAAAGTATATTTTACAGACTTTCGTACTCATGTTGGTGTAAGTTTAACTGAAAAGTTACAGCGCCTAATCAAGAAAGCAGGTATGACTGATATTGATATGGATGGTAAGTTTGTAGCCATCAAGATGCATTTTGGTGAATTAGGTAACTTATCATATTTACGTCCTAATTATGCGAAAGCAGTTGCAGATGTAGTTAAGGAATGTGGAGGAAATCCATTCTTAACTGATTGTAATACTTTATATCCTGGCTCTAGAAAGAATGCCTTAGAACACTTAGATTGTGCAAATATCAATGGTTTTAATACAATCACTACAGGATGTCAGATTATTATTGGTGATGGTTTAAGAGGTACTGATGATATCACAGTCCCTGTAAGAAATGGTGAATATTGTAAAGAAGCTTATATTGGTCGTGCTGTGATGGATGCTGATATCTTTATTAGTTTAACTCATTTTAAAGGTCATGAATCTACAGGTTTTGGTGGTGCTATTAAGAATATCGGTATGGGCTGTGGAAGCCGTGCTGGTAAGATGCAGCAACATAATTCAGGTAAACCAATTGTACATGCTGATTTATGTAGAGGATGTCGTCGCTGTGCCAAAGAATGTGGTAGTGATGCCATTACTTATGAAAACGGAAAAGCAGTCATCAATCAGGATATATGTAAAGGATGTGGAAGATGTATTGGTGCTTGTGCATTTGATGCCATTGAAAACCAGAACTGGGATGCCAATGAAATATTGGGTAGAAAAATGGCTGAATATTCTCAGGCAGTATGTGATGGAAGACCTACATTCCATATTAGTTTAGTGAGAGATATTTCACCTAACTGTGACTGTCATGGTGAAAACGATGCACCTATCTTACCAGATGTTGGTATCTTTGCGTCATTTGATCCTGTTGCCTTAGATCAAGCATGTGTAGATGCATGCTTACATGCAACGCCTATGCCTAATAGCCAGTTATCTGATAATTTAGCTGATCCACATTGGCATCACCATCATGATAACTTCCTAGACTCTAATCCAAATGTTAGATGGAAAGAAACATTAGAACATGCGGAAAAGATTGGTTTAGGTACAAGAGAATACGAACTTATTCAAATGAAATAATAAAAAAGAAGAATTGAAATAACTCAATTCTTCTTTTCATCTGTTTGTTTACGATATTGTGTGGGTGAACAATGATATGTCTTACTAAACTTTTTAGAAAAGGCCAGAGCATCAATAAAGCCCACACTGGCTGCAATTGTAGATACAGGGAGATTTGTACTCTGTAACAAGCCTGCAGCTTTTTTTAATTTAATTGAAAGCAGATATTGTTTAGGTGAAACATCAAATTTCTGATGAAATAATCGTGTCATATAATTTGCATGAATACCAAACTTATCCGCAATTTCACTCATTTTAAGGTTATATTGATAATTCAAATCCAAGTAGAGACGAATTTCTTCAGCAAGTGAATACTTCACATTATTATTGAAATGGATATTTAACTCTTCATACAACATTGCGAAAATATGAAGAAGTATACTATTTGATTCAAAATATTCAGCATCTGTATTAAAGGATAAATCTAATAGACGTTCAATCTGTTTATAATATTGATTCACATCAACATTATGAATAATGTATTGATCATGTGTATCTTTTGTAAGGGAATAAAAATATTGTTCCGCATTAATACCTAAGAAATTGACCCATCCATATTTCCATGGATGGTTTTTATCTGCTTGATAGGTAGCCACCTTATTGGCAGGAATGAGGAAAATATCTCCTGCCTTGACATCAAAGGAATGTTCATTAATAGTCAGTTGTCCTTTTCCAGAGAAGACAAAATGCATCACATAATAAGATCTTACAATAGGTCCATAGGTATATTCACTTTTACATTGTTCTATTCCAGCACTGTATAAAGACAAATCCGTATTGGCTTTATAGGTTTTACTGTGAATACGTTCTTTATATTCTTTCATATGATCCCCTAAGTTAGTTTTTTCCATATATTCGTTATTTATTTCTATTCTTATTATATTCTTGATGTTGTTTAATGTAAATAAAGTGAGGGTTATGTATGAAAGATAGAAAACAAGCATATCATATAGAAACAGAAAAAGGGTTAATCAATGATCCAAATGGGCTTTCCTATTTTAAAGGAAAGTATTATGTCTTTTTCCAATGGAATCCTAATGCGACAGACCACTCATATAAAGTATGGGGAAAAACAACCTCTCAAGACCTTGTTCATTGGAGTGAACCTGTTATCGCATTACAAGCGTCTGAAGCTTATGACAAGGATGGGACGTATTCAGGAAGTGCAGTCAGTGATGGTGAGACACTATCTCTTTATTATACGGGAAATGTGAAGAGAGAAGGCGTAAGATATCCTGAACAATGTCTTGCACAATCAGAGGATGGTGTTCATTTTAAGAAATATGGTTCTGTACTCTCTCTTCCTGATGATTATACAGGTCATTTTAGAGATCCTAAAGTGACTAAGGAGGATGTCTGGAAAATGATTATTGGAGGACAGAATAAGAAGACTGGAAAAGGAGATATTAGTCAATATACATCAATAGATGGAACCTCTTTTAAGTTTAATAAAATCATTGGAATATCTAAACAGTATGAAATGATAGAATGTCCTGACTTATTTACACTTGATGCTCATGAAGTATTAATTTATGGCTTGCAGTCAAGAAATAATGATACAGATGAATGTCTTGATGCACACGCTGTTTATTTAATAGATACATTGAGTGATTTAGATAAAGGACTGCATATGGATGAAGGGTATGATTTTTATGCACCACAGACATTTGTGGATGATCAAGGAAGACGTATTATGTTTGCCTGGATGTCACGTTTTAGTGATGCGCAAGAAGTAGAATTCGCAAAGGATGGACATATTCATTGTTTAACAATGCCACGTGAATTATCTGTAAAAAAAGGAAAATTGATACAGTCACCTGTAAGGGAGGTGTATGAATTATGCCATGAAATTCCTTATACGAATCATATGAAAATACAAAGACAGGCGATGATAGAAATCAGTCCCTTGGAACATATGTCTTTTTCAATCAATAAGGAATTAAGCATTCACTTTAATGAAGGCATAAGTATTGAACGCTATGATTGGGCAGAACAGAAATATCAAAAGAAATCATGGCCTATAAAAATCAATCATATGGAAATATGGCTGGATACATCAAGTGTAGAAATATTTGCGAATAACGGAGAGTTTGTTTATTCTGCACGTCTTGATCCACAGGCTGAAGACTTACTTCTTGCAAGTAGTAAAGAATCACAAAATATCAACGTATACAGATTGGAGATTTAAAATGATTACAATAAATAATAGTATAATTCATCTTAGAAATACACATATTAGTTATATATTAGAAGTATTAGATCAAAAGTACATTTTACAAAGATATATAGGGAAACCACTTCGTCATTATCATAAAAGTCCAATGACTTACTACAAACGTAGCTATAATACTGAACATGATGTCAGTATTGAAAATGCATCTTTTGATGATCTTCCTTTTCTATATCCACAATTAGGTCATGGAGATTATCGTATACCTGCCATTGAAGTAGAAGCACACCATCAACGTTATTGTGAATTATTGTTGAAGGAAGTGCATGTACTAGATGAAAAGAAGACTCTTTCAGGATTACCCTCACTTAAAAGTCATGGCAGAAGTGAGACACTAGAAGTAGTCTATGAAGATAAGCATATTGGCTTAGAAGTGAGTCAATATATCACTATTTATGAGGATTTAGGCGTTCTTTCATTTTCAGCTTCTTTTAGAAGCTGTAAAGAAGATCTTATTCTTTATAATACACAATCTGTTTCTTTAGAACTTCCATCACAGGATTATCAAGTGATGACAATGTATGGCTTACATGCAAAAGAAGGTAATATTCAGCTATCTGCACTTAATACAGGTATATTTCAAATAGAAAGTACAAGAGGCAGCAGTAGTCCACAAATGCATCCATTTGCGGCATTAATATCAGGTTCTGATATATATGCAATGCATTTTATTTATAGTGGAAATTATTGTTGCAAGATACAAAAGGATTCATTTGGAAAAGTTCGTATGCAGATGGGTTTACATCCTTCTATGAATAATTGGCACTTACATAAGGGAGAAGAATTCTATACACCTGAAGTTGTTGTGAATTATAGTAGTACAGGTTTAGAAGGGATGAGAATGAATTTCCATGAACTCTATCGTCATCACTTATTACCACAATCACAGGAATTACCTCCTATATTATTAAATACCTGGGAAGCTATGTATTATGATGTGTCTTTAGAAAAGATTGAAGAACAAGCCAAACTTGCGAGTAAACTAGGTATTGAATTACTTGTATTAGATGATGGCTGGTTTAGAAAAGAAAATAATAGTTATAATTCTATGGGAGACTGGAAATGTAATACAAGTAAGCTTCCAGGTGGTATACAAAAAGCTTCTGAACTTGTTAAATCATATGGTTTGAAGTTTGGCTTATGGTTTGAACCAGAAGCAATTAGTAAAAACAGTGATTTATATATACAGCATCCAGATTATGCATTATCAGTAGATGGATATGAACCTACTTTAGGTCGTCATGAATATCTTCTTGATTTATCTAGAGAAGATGTCCAGAATTATTTAATTCATATGCTCGATTCCTATCTTTCTACAGGACTTATTGATTATATCAAATGGGATATGAATAGACCTATGACAGATGTATGTTCTCATATATCTCAGTATAGTACAGAAGTGGCTCATAGATATATGCTTGGTCTTTATCATGTGCTTGATGTGATTACGTCTCGTTATCCAAATGTTCTTTTTGAAGGATGTTCAAGTGGAGGTGCACGTTTTGATCCAGGTATCTTATGTTATATGCAGCAGAACTGGGCCAGTGATAACACGGATGCACTCGATCGCAGTGTGATTCAAGATAGTTTTAGTCTGCTTTATCCACAATCAGTGATAGGTGCACATATTAGTGCTGTTCCTAATCACCAGACAGGACGTATTACATCCTTAGAGACACGTTATGATATCGCAAAACTATTTAACTTAGGTTATGAACTTGATCTTACAAAGTGTACAGATGATGAATTAGATGATATTAAGAAGCAGATTCAGGAATATAAAACAATAAGAAAAGAAACACTCAACGGTGAATTACATGCCCTTGAATGTGATGAAAATCATTTAGGCTGGGAAGTAGTCAGTCTTGATAGAAAGACTGTTTATGTTGTCATAATGACTCGTTTTTATAATCCTCTAACTGCTCAGAAGTACTTTAAGTTAACATACTTAGATGAAGATTCTGATTATTTAGAATGTCATACACAAGAAATCTATGGTGGAGATGAGCTGCAGCATATGGGCTTATGTGTACCTTTAGAACATGGTGATTTTAAAACTTACACATTTATACTAAAAAAAGTATAAATGGTTAGAAAAAGCCATATTTATATTATGTTATTCCATTCAATTAATGCGCTTTACGAGGTATAAATATAATCAGTAAAGCGCTTAACAAATTAAAAAAGGAAAGGTTAGAAAAATGAACGATAAAGAACTTGCATTAAAGATTATTGAATTAACTGGTTCAAAAGAAAACATTAGTTCAGTAAGACATTGCGCAACAAGATTGCGTTTAGTAGTAAAAAACAAAGATAAAATCAATGTGAAAGCAATTGAATCTTTAGATAAGGTAAAAGGATCATTCTTCAATTCAGGACAGTATCAGATTATTCTAGGGACAGGTTTAGTAAATCGTGTCTATGATGAAGTAATCAAGGTGACTGGAGAAGAAGGTAGTAACAACGATGAAAAAATAGTATACGGAAATAAATTCCAAAGAGCTATAAGAACATTCTCTGATGTCTTTGTACCAATTATTCCTGTACTTGTCGCAACAGGTTTATTCATGGGTCTAAGAGGCTTATTGACTCAAGAAGCTATCTTGCATATTTTTGGTTTAACAACTAAGAGTGTTCCTACAAACTTACTTACATTTACACAGGTATTAACGGATACCGCATTCGCATTCCTTCCTGCACTTGTATGCTGGTCAACATTTAAGAACTTTGGTGGCAGTCCTGTAATTGGAATTGTATTAGGTTTAATGCTTGTAAGTCCTAGTCTTCCAAGTGCATATGATGTTGGTTCTGGTGCTGCAAAACCATTGATGTTCTTCAATTTCTTAAAGGTATCTGGTTATCAGGGTTCTGTATTACCTGCTTTTGTGACAGGTATTCTTGGTGCCAATATGGAGAAATGGTTAAGAAAACGTATTCCAGATGCATTAGATCTTATTCTTACTCCATTCCTTACATTACTTATTGGTATGACAGTTGCATTATTTGCGATTGGTCCAGCCCTTCATACAGTTGAAACTGCTGTATTATTTGTAGTTGAAAATTTATTGCAGTTACCTTTAGGTCTTGGTGGCTTATTATATGGAAGTTTTGGACAGTTACTTGGTATCTTTGGGATTCATCATATCTTAAATTTCTTAGAAATCAGTATGTTAGCCAATGATGGCTGGAACTATTTAAACCCAATTGGGACTTGTGGAAACATTGCACAGGCAGGTGCTGTATTAGCTATCGCAATTAAAGTTCATGATCAGAAAATGAAACAGGTTGCTTATCCATCTGCTTTATCTGCTGCATTAGGTATTACTGAACCTGCAGTATTTGGTGTCAACCTTCGTTTAGTAAAACCATTTATCGCTGCGATGATTGGTGGAGGTGTTGGTGGATTCCTTGCTTCTATCTTCCATCTTAAAGCAACAGGTATGGGTATTACAGGTATTCCAGGTACATTACTTTACTTAAACGAACAATTACCATTCTATATTCTTGTTAACTTAGTCGCATTTGCGGTGGCTTTCTCTATTACATGGTTATTCTGTGTTCCTAAGGCAGAAAAAGAAGAAGTTGTAGAACCAAAAGAAGAAAAAGAAGTATCTAGTGAATCTTTATTTGCGATTGCATCAGGAGATGCGATTGAAATGAGTGAAATTAAAGATCCTATGTTTGCAGAAGGTATTATGGGACCATGTGCAGCTATTGAACCAGCTGATGGTAAAATTTATGCTCCTGCAGATGGTACAATCAGCTTTATCAGTGAATCAGAACATGCAATTGGAATCATCACAAATGAAGGTGCAGAACTTCTTCTACATTTAGGTATTGATACAGTAAAAATTACCGATGAAAAAGTATTTGATACAAAAGTCACAATGGGACAGAAAGTCAAAAAGGGTGATCTTCTCACTGTAATGGACTTAGATGGAGTAGAAAGACATCAGTGCCAGAAAACAGTTATTACGATTGTCACTAACCATAACAGCTATACTGATATTGCTCAGGTGAAAACAGGTTCAATTACGCCTGATGATATTATTATGGAGTTATCACTTTAGTCAGTTCTTTGAACTGACTTTTTTGGAGAATAGTATGAAAACAATTGTCAGTGATTTAGATGGCACATTACTTAATAGTTATGGAGTAGTAGATTCCTTCACTAAGGACGTATTGAATACATCACCTATTTATAGAATTATTGCGACAGGACGTAGTTACAAGACAGCTTTTCCTTTGTTGAAGGGAGTAGATATAGATTATTATGTATTATTGAATGGTGCGGAATGTCGAAATAGTCAGGGTGATATTCTTTATAAAGAAAATATCGATTTAAAGACTGCACATACTATTATGAATGGCTTATTAGAACGTCATATAGATTTTGAAATTAATACGGAAGAAGGAGATTATTCTACTGATACTGTATTTTGTGATACAACAGCACAACTCACTAAGCAACATCTTCAAGATTATAAAGAAATAAGAAAGATATTTATATTTGTGCATGATGAACAGAAAATTAATCAAATCAAACACTGGCTTGATCAAATAGAAGGAATTAATGTCACTTCATCATCCTGGTGGAATATTGAAGTTACATCAATGAATGCGAATAAAGCACTTATGGTAAAAAGAGTGATAGAAATACTTCATACTTCTGATGATGTTTATGTATTTGGTGATGGTTATAATGATATGAGTCTTTTTAAAGACTATAAGCATACACGAGCTATGAGTAATGGTGTGAATGCACTGAAACAGATAGCAGAAAAAGTGATTGATAGTAATGATAATCATGGTGTTGCGAAAGAAATAATTGATTTGGTTAAGGACTAGAAAAAGCAGGCGGTGCCTGCTTTTAAATTATTTCAAAATGTTTTAACGCATTATATAAACCATCTTCATCGATATCATCTGTGACATAGTCTGCCGCTTTTTTAACGTCATCCCCTGCATTACCCATGGCAACAGAAATTTCTGTATAGTCAAACATATCAATATCATTCTTGCCATCACCAAAAGACATTGTTTCACTTTGATCAATAGAATAATACTTTAATACTTCATGAATACCATTCTGTTTACCACCCGTCGCAGGAATGATATCCACTGCCTGAGGGTTCCATTGTGTTTCTTTACAATGAGGCATAAGTTCCTTAATTTCTTTTAATCTTTCATCATTTGTATCATAAGGAATGACCTGATAAATAGGATGTGTATAACCTCTATGAATATCTCCTAATTCTGGTAGTGGTGTAGAAATAGCTTTCTGTACTTTTTCTACAACTTCATTATTAAAGTTGATATACATGAGTTCATCTTCTACAAATATGCAGGGCATATGGTTTGTATCCACATAATTGATGATATTATTGATGTCTGTTTGTTCAATAGGAAGTCCATAAATCATTCCTTCTTTATTGAAACAATACTGTCCATTTAAAGTAATACAGGCATCAAATTCTAAATTCTGTATAGGAAGATCCCTCATCTCACTTAAATGTCTACCTGTCGCAATAAATGTAAGTATACCTTTCTCTTTTAATAGTCTTAATGCTTCTTTAGTAGATTCTGGAACACTATACGTATTATGTGAAAGTAATGTTCCATCAATATCAAAGAAAATTGCTTTTATCATATTTTATCCTCCTGTCTTATTTATCATACTAAAAAAAGTTCCAAAATGGAACTTTTACATAAAACTACTAAAATCATGATTGATGATTTCTTTACAAGAGAAGATTCTATCTTCATACGTACATACAAAGATAGCACAGTTCTTAATACCTTTCTTATAGTGAGCTACATTATATTCTTCAAAGTTTCTAATAAAGTTGGCACAAGCAGCTCCATGAGATACAACTAAGATATTCTCACCTTTTGTATTTTCCATAATATCAGTGATTGTCTTGACAACTCTTTCTTGGACTTCATCCTGTGATTCTCCACCATAAGTCTTGAAGTAATCTAAATAAGGCAATGGTGGATTCAAACATTCATCCTTACCTTCAAATACACCAAAGTTCATTTCTTTTAATCCCTTTAAACGTGTATAAGGCATTTTATGATGTGTGACTATTTCTAGTGTATCACTGGCTCTTTCACTTGTACTAGAGTAAGCATCATCAATTTGAATATGATGATCATCAAACCACTTGCCAGCAATTTCTGCCTGTTTAATTCCAATCTCTGTCAGAGGTGCATCACACCATCCCTGAATCTTATGTTGTAAATTAAATAAAGTTTGTCCATGACGCATTAAATAAAGTGTTTTCATTGTATTTCCTCCTTCAACTTTGTACAATTGAATTATAAAAGAAGGTAGTTACTACCGTGCAAGTAAAAAAGGAGTATTTTTTATGTATACAATGAAAGAAGTTTGTCAGATTGTTGGATGGAGCTATGAAACATTAAAATATTATTGTAAAGAAGGGCTTATTCCTAATGTAAAGAGAGATAAGAATAACTATCGTGTCTTTGATGAAAATAATATCGAATGGATCAAAGGCTTACAGTGTTTAAAGAAATGTGGAATGAGTTTAAAGGATATGCGCATGTATCTTGATTATTGTATGCAAGGTCCTGTTTCTATTCCTGAGCGTGTAGATATGCTCAATGAGACAAAAGAAGATCTAGAAAGAAGACTATCAGAAATACAAGAATCTTTAGACTATATTGAACAGAAAAAAGAACTCTATAGAGATATGCAGGAAGGTAAGAAGCCTTATGTAAGTTATGTATATCATGTAGAGAATTAGGTGATACTATGATAGGTACAGTAGATTTTAATATGATTCTAGAATTGAATCGTTTATTGAAGAAAGAAGGTTATGACTATTCTGTTCATTCTATTGGTGGATGTGCAAGTTGTGGTCTTTCTTTAAGATGTGATGGATTAGAAAGTGATTTAGAAGATGTGATGAAGGTCATAAATGACTTTCTTAAGACAAAATGGTTAAAAAGTGTTCCTAGTCTAGAAGATCCTTATACTCTAGGTATCATCTCTACCTTTCATAAGGAGGTATAGTCATGTTTCAATTAAACTATCAAAGTCATAAATCCATCTATGAACAGATTGTAGATAATATCAAAGAACAGATCATGACAGGTGTATTAAAAGAAAATACACCATTACCTACAGTGAGAGAACTTTCTCAATTACTCACAATTAATCCTCATACAGTTCAAAAAGCATTTCAGACACTCGACCAGGAAGGTTATATCTATACTATTGAGAATAAAGGTACTTTTGTCTCTTCAATTAAACATGTGAAGAGAGATGAACAGAAAGTGAAGGATATAGTTAATACAATTGTAGAAGGGTATAAGGAACTGATCTATATGGGTATGTCCCAGGATGAAATACATAATAAGATTCTAGAAAAGATGAAGGGAGGACCTCATGATTAAAGTTAAAGATTTATATAAAGTCATTGATGATGAGGTTGTCCTTGATCATCTCAATATGCAGGTAGAAGAAGGATCTATCTATGGTTTGATTGGTCCTAATGGAGCGGGTAAAACAACACTCATTAGACATCTTGTGGGTGTCTTAAAACAAGATGCAGGAAAGATCTTTATAGAATCACAGCCTGTTTATGAAAATATAGAAATAAAAAGAAAGATAGGCTATATATCTGATGAGATGTATTTCATAGAAACAAACTTAGAAAGAAATGCGAAAGTCTATAAAGACCTTTATCCATCATGGAATCAAGAAAGATTTGAAGAACTCTACAAAACATTTAAATTAAATCCTACAAAGAAGATACAGACATTCTCTAAAGGAATGAGAAAACAAGCATCATTTTGTTTAATTATGTCTGCAATGCCTAAATATCTTATTTTAGATGAACCTATAGATGGATTAGATCCAGTCGCAAGAAAATTAGTTTGGAAATATATTATTGATGATGTTGCTCAAAGGAATCTAACAGTTCTTATTTCTTCTCATAATTTAAAAGAATTAGAAGGAATAGTGGATCATGTAGGTATATTGTATAAAGGTAAAATTATGAAGGAGTTTGATTTAGAATATATTCAAACGCATATTCATAAAATACAGGTTTCATTTGGAGATAAAGAAGTTCATTTAGATGATTTAAATATTGCGTATCAGGAGGAAAGAGGTTCAGTAAAAATACTAATTATTGAAGACTCTCTTTCTAATATTAGAAAGGTTATAGGAGATCAATCTCCTCTTATCTTTGATATACTTCCTTTAAGTCTGGAAGAACTCTTTATATATGAAGTAGGAGGGGAAGATGATGATGTCCAAAAACTCATATTTTAATAAAACCTTCTTTAAAAACCTTATGAAACGTTTCTGGATCATTGGTTTAGGGATGATGGTATCCTATGTTTTATTATATCTTTATCCTATCTACCAGGGTGCAAGTTCAGAGGGGTATCAATACTATGCAGCCTATCTCAAGGGATCTTATTTTATAGGTAATCTTATTATCTCTACTATTGCGATACTTACAAGTGTGGCTTTACTCTATTTCTATCATAACCGTACAGCCTCTACAATTATTCATTCTATGCCTATTAAAAGATCAGAACTCTATTGGACATCTTTTATTGCAGGAATGATTTTAATGTTTGTACCTCTTATTCTTACAACAGGGATACTTATATTCTATGGTAAAACAATTCCTTTATATTATAGAGAACTTTCAATCAACCATTGTCTGAGCTGGTTTTTGATTCAAAGTGCAATCATATTCTTTGCGTATGGCATTACACAATTCTGTGGTATTATCACGGGTAATCTCTATACACATTGTATATTAGGAATATTTTTTAATAGTTTACCTTGGCTTAGTTCACAGTTTTTTACTATTCTTAAATCAGCCTTTACTTATGGTGTAGAAGAACCTTCTGTCGCTTTTGAGAACTATTCTACTGCCTTCAATTATGTATTAAATCTAGAAAAATGGCTCACATTACGTACTCTTGCTTATTTGACTATTTATATTGCGATAGGCATCAGTTTAGTCTTTATTGCCTATTTCATTTATAAACGTGTTAAATTAGAATACATCGGTTCTTCTGTTGTTTTTGACCGTTTAAAAGATATAGTTGTCATTATAGGGACTCTTGTACTCTCTTCATTTGTGACATTCTTATTTATATCCAATGAAACATCTATTCATACAATGCGTATCACTTTTGTGATTATAGGTATCATTGATTCATTTATAGGTTACTATATTTCAAGAATGATTGCAGATATGACACTTTATGTCTTTAATAAGAAGAACTTTAAGAAGTTTATCATCTATCTTGTGGTCTTCTCACTCATGTGCGTCTTCTTTGTTTTTGATATCACAGATGAAGAAAATAAGATTCCAAAAACAGGTACTGTATCTTATGTGACATTCAGTTCTGATTATTCAGGTAATCAGGATGTTAAACTGAATGATTCAGATACAATAGATATAATTCATGATATACATAAAGATATCTTAAAAGCACCACATAACTCTAATGATTCTTCTCATTATTTCAACATTACTTATCATCTCGTAGATGGTAAAACACTCACACGTTCCTACAACATATCACAGGACTGCTTTGATAAATATGTGAAGGATGATATGAAGTCTCTTTATACAAATGTCTCTTATATGAACCAGATCTTTAGAAATATGCATTGGGTAGAAGTATCTGTTATGAACTATAAAGATGATACAATGGACGATACAATCTATTTAAAAGAAGATGACTTCAGAGGTTTGAAATATGCCTTAAGAAGGGACTATGAAACTCTTTCAATGGATACTATTTCAGACGCAATTAATAATTATAATTATAGTATTGAAGTCATTAATGATGCAGATTATGTACTTACTTTCTATATTAATAAGGATTTTGAGAATACAGTGACATACTTTAAAAAGAGAGGTTATAAATTAGTGGCGAAAAACCCATAGGCTTGCCTATGGGATGAAAGCCACATAATTTTTACTTGAGTTAAGCATAAGGGTAAGTTTAATAAGAAAAAACGTGTTGGCAGGTCTATAAAGAATAGATGCCCTTCTGGGTTTCAGGCTGCTGTAGAAGAAAAATTCAAGACACCAGGCGGTACATATATAGAAGTGCCTAATGATTATAGAGCATCACAATATGACCATACAGCAGATGATTACATAAAGAAGAAATTATCTGACAGGATGTATCATTAGCAGATGGAACTCTAGTACAACGAGACTGGTATTCATCATTTCTGTTGTACTGCTATGATTACGTGACTAAGAATATAGATAGGGACAGATGTATTTCAGAATTTGAAAAGTGTTACAGTAAGGAAGAAGCCTTAATTAAAAGAATTAAGATTAATAGAATCAAAGTATTGAATAGTGGAATCAAAATAGTATAAAATAAACATAAGGGAGATTGATTATACTTCCATATCGTAAGATAGAAATTTACCGTTAATGTGGTCGCTGGACTGCTTGGTAATGAAAGTTTTGATTCAAATAGATTTACACTTGTAACTCCAAAGTCTGAAAATGATGTACGATTACAAGCTACACTTGGCAATCAGAACCCCACGGGCTTGCCCGTGGGAGTAGTCAGTATAGAAAGATATTTAAGTGAAAAGACGTATCACCAAATAGGTGATACGCTTTTACTTTACAATATAGAATTGTGCACTATAGGCAGGTAATGTCATTTCTATTTCATTTTTTATATGAATCTCTTTATCTAGATTATGTGATTTTCCACTATATAACTCATTATCTGAATTTAATAGAAGAGTCAATGTTTCAGGCTGATCTACTTTATAAGTATATGTCTTATCTACATTATGGAAGTTAAAGAAAGCCACAATAGTTTCTTTATCACTCATACGTTTAAAGACATAAATACAATCCTGTTCTTGATGACAATCCACCCATTTAAATCCTTTTTCACTAAAGTCATATTGTGATAAAGAAGGATGAGTTAAGTAGATCTTATTTAATTCTCTCATGAAATGAAGGAAAGAATCATGTATAGGATACTTCAATAAGAACCAGTCAGGTTCTTTTGTTTCATCCCATTCTCTAAACATCGCAATCTCATTACCCATGAAGTTTAATTTCTTGCCAGGATGTGCAAACATATACATATAAAGTGCCTTTACCTGGGCAAACTTCTCTTCATATTCACCATACATCTTATCAATAATAGTCTTCTTACCATGAACCACTTCATCATGTGAGAATGGTAGAATAAAGTGTTCATTATAGAAATACATCATAGAGAATGTCAACTTATGATAGAAAGAAGGTCTTTCTTCTGGAGTCTTCATAAAGTAATCTAATGTATCATTCATCCATCCAAGATCCCACTTATAATCAAAACCTAAACCACCTTGGTCAACAGGACGTGTGACACCCTGATAAGAAGATGAATCTTCTGCGAAAAGAAGAGTATGAGGAAGTCTTTGTTTAAGTCCTCTATTAAAGTTCTGGACAAAGCGAATCGCTTCTCTATTTTCTCCACGACCACTATTACCCTGCCAGTAAATAAGATTACCAACTGCATCCAGTCTTAAGCCATCAATATGATATTCCTTTAACCAGTAATAAGCAGAAGAATTCAAGAATGAACATACATCTCCACGAGAATGTTGGAAATTACATGTACCCCATTCACTCTTACCAACTGCATCATTAGGATAATTATAAAGAGGTGTACCATCATAGTTATTCAAACCAAATCCATCAATCGCAAAATGAACAGGTACGAAATCAAGAATAACCGCAATATTATTTTCATGACACTTCTCTACAAAATATCTTAAATCATCAGGTGTTCCATAACGAGATGTAGGCGCAAAATAACCAGTAGGCTGATAACCCCAGCTTAAATCATTAGGATACTCATTTAAAGGCATGATTTCTAAGAAGTTATAGTTATTCTCTTTTAAATAAGGAATAATTAAATCAGCCATTTCACGATATGTATACCAGTCATCTGCTTCTTCACCGGGTTTCTTCCATGAACCAAAATGCATTTCATACACATTAATAGGCATATCTTCACTAAATCTTTGATTCATCCATGCATCATCATGGAATGTATACTGATTCATATCAAAAATAATAGATGCATTATTAGGACGTACTTCACTTGAATACATATAAGGATCACAATGATCTACAAAAGATCCATTATTATAAATACGATACTTATACATCTGTCCTGGTTTAGCGTTTGATACAGTTGCTTCAAAGAATTGACCATTCCCACAACGATTCATAGGTGTTTCCTGCCAGTCATTAAATTCCCCAATAACTGATACTTGAGATGCTGCTGGCGCATACGTTCTAAAAGTCACACCATTCATATGAACAAAAGCACCAAGATACTTATATGTCTCAAACTCCTGCCCATTATAAAAATTATTAAAATCCATATGTTACCCTCCAATTTCTCTACTCTAATCATAAGATAAATAGAAGAAAATTTCATCTGACATTTTGGGCTATTTGTTTGGAATTTCACATATGAAAACCCTCCACTAAAGGGAGGGTTTGGTGATGATTATAAGTGATAATCCATAGGATATGTTAAGTATTCTAATGTATCTAACTGATCAACAGTAACAACCCCAGCAGGTGCTCTAAGTAAGCTAGGAATTCTATTTACTATAGTGGCACATGTATGTTCTACTGTTGCAGGTTTCACTACATGGAATTCTGTATCAGGTTCACCAGTGATCTTCCAATCACACATATCACCATCATCAGGACCATATACCTTACCAATACATTGTGTTTCAATAATAGGACCCTGGAATGTTTCAGTCGTTACGACTGCAGCCATACCAATACAATTTCCTTTTGGAATTGTTTCACCCATTGTTTCAGAATATAAATCAGTATCATGGAAATAAGGCACACACTTTTGTGTCTGTGACTTAATAGTCCATCCCATACGAGATGCAAGTGCTTCATTAGAGTTCCATACATAAGATGGTTCAATTTCTTCAGGATGGGCAATTGTCGCTTCAAATTCTTCAGGTGTTAAACCTACACCATGTGCTTTCGCAAGGGCTAAACCGTATTCTTCTACATTATAACTTACAGCCCCTTCAATCTTAGTAATCGTATGACAAGAACCAGCCACTAAACCAACCATGTTAACCCAGAATGTATCCTCCATACCACTACCTACAAATGTACATCCTGTTTCTTTCGCAAGAACATCTAACTTATTCATTCTTACTGGATCAGTTGTCCATGCATCTGTTGCTTCTTCACAAGTAGTAATGACATTAATACCTCTACTTAAGCACTTTTCAAAATGATCAAAACAATCACTCACAAGTGAGAATAATGTCACAACTGCAACATCAGGATCACAATTATCCAATACTTCATCTGCATCACTACTGATCTTGACACCAGTCTTAATACCTAGTTCTGCATAATCACCAACGTCCATGCCAACAATTGCAGGATTATTATCGATGGCTCCTACAATCTGCGCACCTTTTTCGTGTAAATAACGTAAGATGTATTTACTCATCTTACCACATCCATATTGTACAACTTTAATCTTTTCCATAAGTATTACCTCCTAAACAAATGATAAACCCTCATCAATGATGAGGGTCAACCTTTTTATAGGCAATTGGGACTTGTAATCTTAAATACATAGAACGTTCATTATCCTTAAAGAATGTCAGTTCTATGAGTACTTCACATATATAATCACCAATCACTTCATAATTATTTTCTATACAATACTGTAGTAATCTTCCTGCATACTCTTTTTCATTATTGAAGTCATCCATATAAATACAGGCATACATCCCACTCTCTAATGTTTGAACAGAGTCCTTTTTAGGGAAGTGTTCATCCACAAAAATAAATATATCATGAGTAATAAACTCTTGTTTCAGAAATCTCTTTCGTTTAAGGAATGTTCCTACATTACAATAATAGACTTGTGGAAGATGTTCCTCTAATAATTGATCTTTGAACTCTTTGAGTATGACTTCATACCCATCCTGATCAAAATCATAGAAGTTCTTATTGACTCGTTTGGCATAGATGTGACGTTCATCAATATATTCTGTCGTCAAAGTACCAGGAGTAGGGGATTTACGATATCTTTCAAGAGAATAGATTGTACGTTTAATTGCATCTCTTTTACGCAAGATATCATCCATCTCTTTCTCTATAGAACGCTGTTTTTTGATGAGTATGGCTTCTATAAGAGTAGGATCTTCTTTATCTAATAATTCCTTGATTTCTTTCAAATTCATCCCTAACTCTTTCATATACCCAATCAGATCAAGTCTTGCATTCTGTTTCATATCATAATAACGATACCCTGTATCTTCATCAATATAGATAGGTGTCAATAATCCCCATTTATCATATAAGCGGAGCGTATTAATACTCACATGATTGATCTTAGCCATCTTCCCAATAGAAATCAAACCTTCATGCATATTATCACCTCTTTCTATAATTCTACCATTTTTACAAGACTAACTTGTAAGAAAAATGTTAGAATGGGGAAAAGAGGAGGAAACTATAAGTAACTGAATATATCGACCATTGTGTTTGAATGTGTTTAAATATGCACATAAAGGGAGTTTTAAAATGAATATATTAAATATCACAAATTTTAAACCAACGGATTTTATTGACTTTTAGGCGTATCTGTTAAGATATTATAACGTTGAGATAGAGAAGGAACTTTGAAGGCAAACCGAACCCAAACTAATAGGCATTATTATACTTATAATCATCATTTACTAGATCAAGTTGCATTTTTAAGATATTTTTGTAATGCGAAAGAACTATTGTAGACCAGTGTATTGGAGATTATGGAAACCGCGTAACGATTTATTAGATGAAGTAATGGAACAAAAAATCAAAACCATAATTTGAATACCCTCAGACCACAGGTTAGTGAAAAAAATATTTTTTAACGCCTAATAAACGGTGCTCATGAAGCCGAATTTGATGCATAAATTTTCCATCTATTCTATAATTAGATTAGAAATCAGATGGAGTACTCATGCAGGATATTGTTTCAATACTCCAAGAGTTCTCCTGCAGGCTGCATGGGCTTCGTAAATATAAAAAACTGATAGAAAGGGATGAGGAAATTGTTGAAGACCTTCAAGACGGAAATAAATCCGACAGAGGAGCAGAAAGTCAAGATTCGTAAAACAATAGGTACTTGCAGATTTATCTATAACTTCTATCTTGCTCATAATAAGGAACTTTATGAAAGTGGCAAAAAGTTTATGAGCAGCAACCAGTTTAGAGTATGGCTCAACAATGAGTTTCTTCCGAGCCATCCAGAATATTCCTGGATCAAGGAAGCTTATTCAAAATCGGTAACACAGGCAGTAAATAACGGACAGACCGCATTTGAAAACTTCTTTAATCACAAGAGCGCCTTTCCAAAATTTAAGAAGAAAGGCAGATCTGATGTGAAGATGTATTTTGTAAAGAATAATCCTAAAGATTGTCATTGCGAAAGACACAGAATCAAGATTCCGTCACTTGGCTGGGTACGCATCAAAGAGAAAGGATATATTCCAACTACAAAAGATGGATACGTAATTAAGAGCGGTCATGTCTCAATAAAGGCTGACAGATACTATGTTTCAGTTCTTATAGAAATCCCAGATAAAAGGATAGCCAGTAATTCCGGTGAAGGAATTGGCATTGACCTTGGGTTAAAGGACTTTGCGATTGTCTCTAATGGCAAGACTTATAAGAACATTAATAAATCTGCAAAATTAAAGAAGCTTGAAAAAAAGCTTGCTCGAGAACAGAGAGGTCTTTCTCGAAAGTATGAAAATCTAAAGAAAGGAGGGTCCACTCAAAAAAGAAATATACAAAAACAAAGGCTTAAGATACAGAAGCTTCATCATAGAATTGACAATATTCGTACTGATTACATCAATAAGATAATCGCAGAGATAGTGAAAACCAAGCCATCTTATATAACGATTGAAGATCTAAACGTATCAGGAATGATGAAGAACAAGCATCTTTCAAAGGCAGTTGCTTCGCAGAAGTTTTATGAATTTAAAACAAAGCTTGAAGCTAAATGCAAAGAGAATGGAATTGAACTTCGAGTTGTAGATAGATGGTTCCCATCATCTAAGACATGTCATTGCTGTAAAAGTATCAAGAAAGATTTAAATCTTTCAGATAGAGTTTTCAGATGTGATTGTGGTTATATCGAAGACAGAGATTTCAATGCTGCACTTAATCTGAGAGATGCTACAACTTACGAAGTTGCATAAACAAACGCAAGCGTAGGTGTGTACCGAAGGCTATTTCGGGAATTTACGACTATGAAGTGTACTAGAACTTGTGAGTAGATATGATTTCGGTCAATCCAAAGCATACACGATGACATAGTAAGTAATGTTCGTGAGAACTTACATTATCTCGATGTGAGTATATTTAATCACATTTTGAGTGGCAGGTTAAGGTATGTCTATACTTACCGATACAATTAGAAAACAATTCAAAGAAGGGGACGATATCAGAGATGCAGGTTTAACTACACCTGATACAGTTCAACGATTTGATAATATTCTTTATGGTGATGATCCAGAATGGAATACAATGGATCTTTATATTCCTAAAGAAGAAAAAGGAAAACTTCCTATTATTATCAGCTTTCATGGTGGAGGCTGGGTTTATGGAGATAAGGAAAGATATCAATATTATTGTATGAGTCTTGCAGAAAGAGGTTTTGCGGTGATTAACTTTACATATCGTCTTGCACCAGAATTTAAACATCCCGCACCACTGGAAGATATGAACCAAGTTGCCCATTGGGTCATGAATCATGCAAAAGATTACTTTTTAGATATAGAACATATATATGGGGTAGGAGACTCTGCAGGAGCGCATTTATTAACTCTTTATGCATCTATTCTTACTAATAAGGAATATGCATCTACATATGACTTTAAAGCACCAGAAGGCTTTCATTTCAACGCCCTGGCATTAAACTGTGGCGCTTATACAATCACAGCTGAATCAGAATTGACAGGTGCACTCATGAAAGAATATCTTCCACACGGTGGATTAGAAGAAGAATATAAAGAAATCAATCCAAAACAATATATTACTTCTGACTTTCCTCCATGTTTTGTAATGACAGGAGAAGGGGACTTCTTACTAGAAGATGCACTTACTATGAGTCAGGTATTGACTCATCATAATGTGCCTCATATGTATAAATACTATGTAGGAGATAAACCTCTTAATCATGTATTCCATTGTAATATGAGACTCAAGGAAGCTGCACAATGTAATGATGAAGAATGTGAATTCTTCAAGAAATACTAACTAAAAAGAACTGCAACGAAAGTATCGTTACAGTTCCTTTTTACTTTAATCCAAATAATGTTTCAATACAAGAATCATCCATCACACGATCTGTGACAGGCATATCGGCATGCTTTAATAAAGAGTCTACATGATCCTTGATTGTTACATCTACAAGTTTATTGACATCAATACCTCGAAGTTCAAAAAATAAGAATGGATTCTCATCAAGTTTAGCCCCTATACCATAAAGTACGGCAGCTACATGCTTACACATAATAGCCCAGTCAGGACAGCTACAATTAAAACTGATTTCTCTTTGAGTAGGGAATAAACCATGATCTGATAAGAATACTTCTTTTAAATCTTCAGGGAATTCACCATTCAAAAGCTGCTGAAGATTTTGAATCTGTGAACTGCACTTATCAATAATCTCTTCACATACATCTTCTTTAAGGGGACTGATATTAATTTCTACCTTATAAGGTGTTCTTCTAGTCCCTTGCACACGTGCCTTTACTTTACCCTTCACAATCTGTAAATCAATCACGGCACCTGTTTTGACATATCTTTTTCCTCGTGCAAGTCTACTGGAATAATCTGCGTATTGTTCGATGTTCTGACACCAGGCAATACCCCACCAGCTCTTTGCGACTTGTCTTCCCTCAATCACTATTGGGTGTAATTCTTTTCCTTTACTCTTCGCATTATTCACACTCTGCTGAGCTTTTCTCTGTAGTTCTTCCACACTGATTTGTGAATATTGCATACTTGTTTTCCAATATCTTCCCATTGTTACACATCCAATCTGAATAAATCCAATAATTCTTTTGTATCCATTTCAGTAATCCATTTTTCCTGCCCAGTCGCAAGAATAGATTCTGCAAGTTCCTGTTTTGATTCAATGATCTGATTAATCTTCTCTTCAATTGTCCCGTTAGAAACAAGTTTATGCACAAAGACTTCTTTTGTCTGTCCAATACGATAAGCTCTATCACTTGCCTGGTTTTCTACAGCTGGATTCCACCAGCGGTCAAAATGAATGACATGATTTGCGGCAGTGAGATTAAGTCCAGTTCCTGCGGCTTTAAGTGATAAGACGATATAAGGCACATATTCATCTTCATTATTGAATTTTTCTACAATCTCTGTACGTTTCTTGGCAGGAATACCACCATGAATAATATATCCCTTCTTATGGAATATAGATTCTAGGTAGTCTGATAATGGTTCGCACATTTCCTTATATTGAGTAAATACCAATACTCTTTCTCTTTTCTCATAGATTGTTTCACATAATTTCTTCAACATTGCATACTTACCACTATCTTTTGGATTGAAGTTCGTATCATGAATAAACTGATCAGGATGATTACAGATCTGTTTAAGTCTTGTAAGTAAACCTAATACAATACCTCTACGTTCCATGCCATCTGATTCAAGTATTAAATCTTCTGCCTTTTCTACTTCTTTACGATATAAGACAATCTGTCGTTTAGACAAATCTACATGTTCGGTAATCTCCATCTTATCAGGTAAATCAGAAATAATAGATTTATCTGTTTTTAAACGTCTTAAGATAAAAGGGGATACCATCATCTTCAGCTTACTCATATATTCAGGATAGGCTTGCACTTTTTTTGTATAGTTCTTAAAATCTGTGGCACTTCCTAATAACCCTTTATTTAAGAAATCAAACAAAGACCATAAATTAGATAAATCATTTTCAATTGGAGTCCCTGTCATCGCAATACGCATCTGACTAGGAATCTTCTTAATAGCCCTTGTCTGTTTGGTTCCTGGATTCTTTATAGCCTGTGCTTCATCTAAAATAAGACAATCCCATACACGTTCTTGTAAACACTCCATGCGTAAAGCCATTCCATATGTTGTAATTGTCGCAAAACAATCTTCATCTAGAATATTTGTTTTACCATGAAGAATATGATATGTCATACGAGGCGCAAACTTATCTATTTCCTTTGACCAGTTACCAAGCAATGATGCAGGCACAATCAATAATACATGACTCTCTTTATTGGTCTCATACATCTTCTCTAAGAAAGAAATAACCTGTATTGTCTTACCTAATCCCATATCATCCGCAAGGCAGGCACCAAAACCTAAATCATTCATTTGATTCAACCAATTATAACCATTTTTCTGATAAGGGCGGAGTGTTGCCTTTAAATACTTAGGCTTTGCCTTGTTTCTAATCTTTGATGGATTCTTTAACTGCCCTAAAGTATCTCTTAGCCACTTACCATTAGAAATCTGTACACCTAAATCAACATCTACTTCATCTTCATCAGATATATATGTTTTTGTGAGTGCTTCTTTTAAAGTGATTGTACCATCATATTTTTCCATCTGTTCAAGAAGCTGCTGGAGTTTATTATGATTGATTTCTACCCATTGACCTTTTAACCAGCCAAGACCTTCTTCCATCTTTAATAACTCACTGATTTCTTTTCTAGTCAACGCATGTCCATTCACAATTAAAGAAGGCTGAGATGATAATATAGACTCAAACCCTAATAGAGAAGGTTTCTTTTCACCAATATTCACATTAATCTTAACTGAAGAATACTTCTTCTTCCACCAGTTTGGTACTCTACACTTAATACCAGATGCTTCAATATCAGGTACACTCTTAAGTAGAGTATATGCTTCTTTGCTCGTTAATCGGATAGGATGGAATAAATCTCCTGTTTCCATGAATTGCGCAATTAAACCTATTTTCTGTGCCACATCATTAAGACATGATAATAAATCTAATAACTGTTTCTGATCATTCTTATATTCTATTAATGCATGTTTTAAAGGCATATGGACAATTCTGTTTTCTACATCCTTTGTCGCATATGTGGCTAGAAACGCAAAAGGGAAATCAGTATCTTCTTCATTCTCTACTAAATGAAAATATATTCTTTTCGCAGCCTTTAAATCCTGAGACTTTTCTTGAAGATACATCTGTGCTGTCCCTTTATAGGATGTCATATCTTTCTTGAATTGTTCATTTAAATGTTTAATTATATTTTTAATCCATCTCTCATTGATATATTCTGTACCAATCGCAAATGGAATCATGGACATAAGATAATCAAAATCATCACTAGATAATTCGACTATTGTCTCTTCTCTTGCGACTTCTAATTCAGGACTATGACTTAATACTTCAATAAACTTCTGTGATAACTGATATAAGTAAAAAGCACTTGCAGTCAGTCCTTTCAGATTATTTTTAAAGCCTAACTCATAGAGAGCCGCATACTTATTTTCTTTAAACAATTCAGCCCATGCTGAATCATTGACTTCATCAATATGAAAACCATTTTTAGTAAATATGAAATTAAGATGATCCATAGAATCTACCTCCTTTACTTATTCTAACATACAAAAAGAGGTTCCAACAATGATTGTTGGAACCTCAATGTATTATAACCCTGTATAACCCATTAAATCAAAGTCTACCTGCTTAGCTACGTCACGGCCTTCTCTAATAGCCCATACGACTAACGACTGACCTCTACGGACGTCACCCGCACTATATAACTTACTAATATTAGTATGATGATCATTTTCATCACATTTAACAGTATTTCTTGCATCTAATTCTACACCAAATGCATTAATAACTGGCTTCTGAGCTCCAATGAAACCTGCTGCAATAAGCACAAGATCACAAGGTACTGTCTTTTCGCTACCAGGTACCTGTTCAAATGAACGACGACCATCTTTCACTACAGTCTGTAACTTAACAATCACAGCCTGTTTTACATTACCTTTACTATCAAGAATGAATTCTTTTACTGTACTATTATAAACACGAGGATCTTCACCAAATACCGCAATGTTTTCTTCCTGTCCATAATCAGTCTTCTTGACTAAAGGCCATTCTGGCCATGGATTTGAATCAGCTCTTACTAGTGGAGGTTCTGACATCATTTCTAACTGTAATACAGACTTAGCCCCATGTCTAATTGCTGTACCAACACAGTCATTTCCTGTATCTCCACCACCGATAACTAATACATTCTTACCTTTCGCATTAGGATACTGACCATCTTTGAATTCACTATTTAATAATGACTTAGTCACCTGTGTTAAATAGTCTACTGCGAAAAGAATATTATTACCTTCTCTACCAGGTACATTAATATCTCTAGGTTCTTTTGCACCTACTGCAAGAATAACCGCATCATAATTACTTAATAATTCTTTTGCCTGTTTCTTAGTTGTAATGTCTTTATTAGTAAAGAACTTGACACCTTCTGCAGTCATCTTATAGATACGACGATCAATGATATTCTTCTCAATCTTCATATTAGGAATACCATACATGAGTAGTCCACCTAAACGATCTTCTCTTTCATACACATCACAATCATAACCACGATGATTTAATGTATCTGCAGCAGCTAAACCAGCAGGACCTGAACCAATAACCGCAATCTTTTTACCCACACGCTTTATTGGTGGTTCTGGTTCTTCTAAAAGATTTTCAAATGCATATTCAATAATGGCATGTTCATTCTCTTTTACTGATACTGCATCACCATCTAAAGAACATGTACAAGCTTTTTCACATAATGCAGGACATACTCTAGAAGTAAATTCTGGGAAGTTATTTGTTTTCTTTAAACGTTTATGAGCCTGTTCATACTTTCCTTTATAAACAAGATCATTCCATTCAGGAATCAAGTTGTTTAAAGGACAGCCAGAAAACATACCTTTAATCTTCTGGCCGTACTGACAAAATGGAATACCACAGTCCATACATCTTGCACCCTGTTTCTGCTGTTCTTTAGTAGATAGAGGAATATGGAATTCATCGAAGTTCTTAATACGTTCTGTAGGAGGAACCTCATAAGATGTCTCACGTGCATAATCTAAAAATCCAGTTTTCTTACCCATGACTATTTTCCTCCTTTCATAGCTGCATTAAATGCTTCTACCTTAGCCTGATCTTCATCTAGACCCTGTGACTGATAATAAGCAATCAGATCCATCATCTTCTTATAATCATGTGGAATGATCTTCTTAAACTTACCAATATATGTCTTGAAATCATCTAAGAACATCTTGGCTTTTTCTGAACCAGTATACTTATAATGATTTTCAATTAATTCTCTTACTGTTTTAATATCATATGGCTTATTGACTTCAGAATATTCTACAAGTGCACCATTTAGTTTTTCATATAAATCATTATTTGGATCATAGATATACGCAATACCACCACTCATACCAGCAGCAACGTTTCTACCTGTTTCACCTAAAATAACAACTAAACCACCTGTCATATATTCTAATGCATGGTCACCAACACCTTCTACAACAGCCTTAGCACCAGAGTTTCTTACACAGAAACGTTCACCAGCCACACCATTGATATAAGCTTCACCACTTGTTGCACCATATAAGGCAACGTTACCAATAATGATATTGTCTTCTGCCTTGAATGTCGCTTCATGAGGTGTCTTCACAATAATCTTACCACCAGATAGACCTTTACCTAAGTAGTCATTAGAATCACCTGTTAACTCAAGAGTTAATCCCTTAGGAATGAAAGCACCAAAGCTCTGACCACCTGCACCGTTCGCATGTACTGTAATAAAGTCATCTTCTACAAAATTACCTAAAGTCTTAGTCATATGAGAACCCAAGATAGTACCAAATGAACGGTCTGTATTAGAAACATCTACAGAAACTTCAGCTTTCTTCTGAGACTTAAGTGCCTGATCTAGAGTCTTTAATAATACTTTAGTATCAAGTACTTCATTTAACTTGAAGTCATAGACATGAGCTGGATTGAAGCAGTTATGTGCATCATTCGCATATGTACTATCTAAGATCTTAGATAAGTCGATATGATACTGATCCGCAATATCCTTCTTCTTTAATAAGTCTGTATGACCAACCATTTCATCGATTGTTCTAAAGCCTAGCTGAGCCATGTATTCACGCATTTCTTCTGCGACAAACTTCATGAAGTTCACTACATATTCAGGTTTACCAGTAAATCTCTTACGTAAGATAGGGTTCTGAGTCGCAACACCGACTGGACATGTATCTAAGTTACATACACGCATCATAACGCATCCCATAGTAATAAGTGGGGCTGTCGCAAAACCATATTCTTCTGCACCAAGTAAACATGCAATCGCAAGATCTCTACCAGTTAATAATTTACCATCTGTTTCAATCACTACACGATCTCTTAAATCATTCATGATCAATGTCTGATGTGCTTCTGCAAGACCTAATTCCCAAGGAAGACCTGCACTATATACAGAGTTCTTAGGAGCTGCACCAGTACCACCATCATAACCAGAAATAAGAATAACCTGAGCACCTGCTTTGGCTACACCTGAAGCAACTGTACCAACACCTGCTTCAGATACGAGCTTAACACTAATACGTGCTTCTTCATTCGCATTCTTTAAGTCATAGATCAACTGAGCTAAGTCTTCAATAGAATAAATATCATGATGTGGTGGAGGAGAGATTAATGATACACCTGGAGTACTATGACGAGTCTTCGCAATCCATGGATAAACCTTACCAGCAGGTAAGTGTCCACCTTCACCTGGTTTAGCACCCTGAGCCATCTTGATCTGAATTTCATTGGCAGAACATAAGTATTCACTTGTTACACCAAAACGACCACTGGCTACCTGTTTAATAGCTGAACATGCAGAATCACCATTAGGACGAGTCACAAAACGTTCTGCATCTTCTCCACCTTCACCTGAGTTACTCTTACCATGTAATCTATTCATCGCAATAGCCATTGTTTCATGGGCTTCTTTAGAAATAGAACCATAACTCATAGCACCTGTCTTAAAACGTTTAACGATGTTTTCTACAGGTTCTACTTCTTCTAGTGGAATAGGTTTTCTCTTACTGAAATCGAAGTCTAATAAACCACGTAAGTTAATACCTTCTTCTTCCTGAGTAATAGTTTCAGAGAATTCTTTAAATAACTTATAATCACCTAAACGGCTTGCCTGCTGTAATAAGTGAATTGTCTTAGGGTTATACAAATGGTTTTCTTTATGACTTCTTTCTTTATGGAATCCTCCAGAATCAAGTGTAGTATTCACATCATATCCAAGAGGATCAAAAGCCTGATTATGTAATGCGTTAGTATCAGCTTCAATATCCTTTAAAGTAATACCTTCTACTCTACTTACTGTATGAGGGAAGTATGTATCAATTACTTCTTTAGAAATACCAATTGCTTCAAAGTTCTGAGAACCACGATAAGACTGTAAAGTAGAAATACCCATCTTAGAGGCAATCTTGACAATACCAGAAAGTACCGCATGATTAAAATCTTCTACTGCAGCATAGTAATCCTTTTCTAATAAACCATCTTCTACAGCCTGATGAATTGTATCCTGTACAAGATAGCCATTAATAGCACTTGCACCATAACCAAGTAGTGTAGCGAAATGATGTACTTCTCTTGCTTCACCAGATTCAATAATTAAAGCCATCTTCATTCTCTTCTTAGTACGTACTAAATAAGAGTTCACACTTGCGACTGCAAGTAATGCTGGAATAGCACAATGGTTATCATCTACACCACGGTCTGAAAGAATAATAATGTTTGCACCACGATGATAAGCCTTATCTACTTCAATAAAGAGGTGATCTAAAGCTTTCTTAAGTGATGTATTTTTATAATAAAGTGTAGAAATAGTTTCACTTTCAAAATCATCTGTATGGAGATGCTTTAACTTAAGGATATCTGTATTAGTAAGAATAGGATTATGAATATGTAATAAACGACAGTTATCAGGTGAATCATTTAAGATATTTCCTTCAGTACCAATATCTAATGAAGTAGATGTAACAATCTCTTCACGAATAGAATCGATAGGAGGGTTAGTAACCTGTGCAAATAACTGTTTAAAGTAATTGAAGAGTGGCTGATGTGCACTGCTCATTGCGGCAAGAGGGGCATCATTACCCATTGCGATAATTGGTTCACTACCATTTGTAGCCATTGGGATAATATAATCCTTAATATCTTCATACTTATAACCAAAAGCAGTCTGTAAAGTTTCTAGCTTTTCATCACTAATGACTTCTACTCTTTCATTAGGAATCTTTAAATCCTTTAAGTATGTGAGATGTGAATCAAGCCATTCACCATAAGGTTCCTTCTGTGCATAATAGCTCTTTAACTCTTCATCATTAATAAGAACACCCTTCTTAGTATCTACAAGAAGCATCTTACCAGGACGTAAACGATCTTTAACTACAATATCTTCTGTTGGGATTTCTAAAGAACCTACTTCAGAAGATAGGATTAAATAAGAGTCCTTAGTAATATAATAACGAGAAGGTCTTAAACCATTTCTATCAAGTACAGCACCCATTAATTCACCATCAGAGAATAAAATAGAAGCTGGACCATCCCAAGGTTCCATCACTGTTGCATTATAGGCATAGAAATCCTTCTTCTTTTTAGACATAGAAGGATTGTTTTCCCATGGTTCTGGAATACACATCATAACAGCACGAGGAAGTTCCATACCACTCATAACTAAGAATTCTAATGTGTTATCTAACATCGCAGAATCTGAACCATTAATATCAACAACAGGGAATACCTTTTCTGTATCTAATACATCACACTTCATGTTTTCTTCACGAGAAAGCATGTTGTTCGCATTACCTCTAATTGTATTAATTTCACCATTGTGGACAATAAAGCGGTTTGGATGCGCTCTTTGCCATGATGGATTTGTATTTGTAGAGAAACGAGAATGCACTAATGCGATTGCACTCTTATAATCATCATCCTGTAAGTCACCAAAGAAGCTTCTTAACTGTCCTACAAGGAACATACCTTTATATACAATAGTACGGCTAGATAATGAACATACATAAGTATTTTCATTACTCTGTTCAAAAATTCTTCTTGCTTGATAAAGAAGACGGTCAAAAGGAAGACCTATTTCACAATCATCAGGTTTCTTTACGAATCCCTGCATAATACAAGGCATTGCTTCAATCGCTTTAGTACCTAATACCTCTTTATGTGTTTCTACCTTTCTCCATCCAAGGAAAGTCATACCTTCCTTAGTAATAATCTTTTCAAACATAGTCATTGCCTGATGTCTTTCTAGTTCATTCATAGGGAAGAAGAACTGACCAACACCATAATGACCTTCCTTAGGTAACTGGAAATCCTTAATACTCTTCTTAAAGAATGTATAAGGGACCTGAGTTAAAATACCAACACCGTCCCCTGTTTCACCCTTAGCATCTTTACCTGCTCTATGCTCTAACTGTTCTACAATCTTTAACGCATTTGATACTGTCATATGCGTTTTTACACCTTTGATATTAACAACTGCACCGATACCACAGTTATCATGTTCAAAAGATGAATCATATAAACTTTTGTTCATGCACACACCTCCTATATAAGTGAAACTATAGTACAAAATATTTTTATCATTGTAAAGAAAAATTGTTATAAAAGTGATAAAACTTTCATTATTTTATGATTTAACGAAAATATATTCCATATAACTTCTATTAAGCGAAATATGTAATAAAAAAAGAAAGCCTTTACGGCTTTCAGTTTCTCATTTCTTCTTGTATATGCTTGATACGATGATACATACCTGGATGATCATAAGAAGTATATTCAATAAAGTTGGCAGGATGGACATCAATCAGTTCATCGCTGGAAATACGCTTAAATGTCGCAATTAATTCTTCTCCATAACCATTATGTACTGCCTGATCATCTGCTTCATATTCTTCTCTTCTTGATACATAATTCATAAAAATAGAGCTTATATACATAATAGGGGTAATCATCACACCTAAACATGTAAAGATCACATCATAGTTCATATGAATTAGTCCAAAGCTCTTTAATACTCTTTCTGATAAGACGATACATAACTCACCATGAGGGATCATATAGACTACACATATAAAAAGAATACATAATACAATGTATTTCATATAGTTGAAGATATTCTTCTTATGTTTCAAATGTCCTATTTCATGAGACAGAACTGCAAGGAGTTCTCCTTCAGAATTTTCATCTAAGAAGTTATCCGCAATTCCAAATTCTTTATACCATAACATCTTTAATAGGAAAGCATTCTTACCAGTGGACTTCTTAGATTCATTATAGACCTCAATATGTTTGACCTTCTTAGGACAATCCTTCATCAGTTCTTCTATTTTATGTCTTAGTTCATTGTCTTCTAATTCAGTAAATGTATATTGAATTCTTAAATACATATAACTGATCCCTAAGACAATTAAATAGAGGATAAACCCAATACATAATAGCCCTAAACATAACATCAAAGATTGTGCATAAGTAATAGAGAAGTGGTTTGTCCATGTTTCGATATGTTCTAGAATATAAAGACAAGGTATATAAAGGATGAAAGAAAGAACAAGGTCTAGAACTGTTTCTACGACTTCATCTTTTATGAATACTTTCATTGTCTTCTTATTCTTACCGTATTTCTCTTCTATCTTAAACGTTGCATAATAATCAAAACATATACTTACAACTCTATTAATCAAAGAAATACTCAATACTGTCACAAAGAAACGTGTATACACATTTAAAGGTAATTGATCTATATAAGATAAGAAAGGAGAGAATAAGTAAAATATATACACTATTACTGTGAATAACCTATTACATAGCTTCATATGATCATAATCTTTCTCATAACTTAAGAAAGATGCATAACGCTTCTTATCATATATATCACTGACTTCAATAGGTAATGGTTTCTTTCTCTGTCTATTCTTTATACCATCTAATACAAAGCGATACCCTGTCTGTATCATAATAATGATAAAAATCAACCATTTCATACTAAAAACCTCCTTGATTCATTACTAAAATTAAAAAATACATAAAAATTATTGGTATTAATATTGAAATGCAAGCGCATACGTACTATAATACCCATAGAATCTAGAATGCAAATAAATGACTGCTTGAAATGCAGAAGGACAAATATTATAAAACCATTTCTCAATTAATGCCTATCAACTTATTGTCATTCCTAAATACTGCGAATATATAATCCGGATTGTTCCTCACTGCATATTGCCTCTAGATAAGAAAAAGAACCTTTTGAGGTTCTTTTTTTCTTAATCTACATTAGATGCATAGAAATGAGTTGTCTTATAGTTATATACAATACGTGATACATTGAATAACTGTCCATTAGAAAGATGTACATAGTCTTCTACTTCTAATGCAGGACTACCTTCTTCTAATCCTAGTACAGCTGCTTCTTGTGCACTTAATTGTTTAACATGGAAATACTTATCCGCAAAACCAATACTTAACTTTAAATCATTCTTAATATAAGTATAGATTGACTGACTTGCAATACGACGATCAAGTGAAGGAACAAGGTCCTTATTGTAGTATGTATACTCAATAGCCATTGGTACACCATCCATCTTTCTTACTCTTTCAATATAATAGATAGGTGTAGTAAGTTCACACTGCATACGTTTCGCAAGTTCTTCTCCAGCCATCATAATATGGAATCCTTTGACATCAGTAGTAATCTTATGACGTGGAGCATTTTCAGTAATACCACGAGAACCATTCATCCATAAAGAATCATCATCTCTTGTATGACGTACAAATACACCACTTCCCTGAATAGAGAATAGAGTACCCTGTTTCTTTAAAGTACGGATTGCGTTTCTAATAGTATTTCTACTTACCTGATACTGTTCAATTAACTGATCTTCTGTTGGAAGCTTATCAGTATATTCATTTGTTTCTATTTTGCGGATAATATCTTCCACTACTTCTTGATATTTTGACATTTTTTTCATCACCGCCCACATATTAACACAACCTAACTTTTTGGTCTAGTATGAAAATAGTGATATAATGCATTTTGAGGTGAAAAAGTATGAAATTAACAAGAATCAAGATGATTATTTGTGATATGGACGGTACTTTGTTGGATAATCAGAAGAATCTGCCTCCACATTTTAATCAAATATATAAGGAATTGTATGATAGAAATATCGTTTTTGCGATTTCATCTGGAAGACAGATGGGAGAAGTGAAGAAGTATTTTGAAGGGAATAAGACTATATATCTAATGGCTGAAAATGGTGGCTATATACAACATGATGGTGAGACATTACTTGCAGACTATATGAACAAGGAAGATGTGTATAAGCTAGTTAATTATGTGAATACACTTGATGGTATGGCTCCGATGTTAAGTGGTAAGAAAGCCATGTATGCCTTTAATAAGGATAAAGCACTCATTAGCCAGCATACAAATCACTTTAGTATTACTTATGTAGATACAATAGAAGATATAGAGGATGATATATTCAAGATTACAATCTGTGATCCTATAGATCCAGTAAAGAACTGCTTGGAAGGCCCTTTGTCTAGTATAAAAGATTTTGAAGTCAAACCATCAGGAGACTGTTGGATTGATATCAATAAGAAAGGACAGTCTAAAGCAGATAGTGTCGTCTTCTTGCAGAATAAACTCAATATATCAGAAGAAGAAACAATGGTCTTTGGAGATTCTGATAATGATCTGCCTATGTTTGATCATGCTTATTATAGTTTTGCGATGAAGAATGCAGATCACTTTATTCAAAGTAAAGCGTGTTTTGTGACTACAGAAGATAATGATCATGATGGGGTTATGAAGACAATACAGAAAATGATGGAGGGTGAAGATGGATTATTTATACAAATTTAAGGATGGATTGACTATAGTGAAGGATGATATGCCTTTAGATGATCATTGTATGCACTATAGTGATGACTGGGAAACATTACTTCCTTTTAAAGTTCCAGGGAAGATGAGAAAAACAAAACAACTATTAAACTATAATGAATCAATGAATATACTTCATAAGATATCCTATGGTGTTCTCTCATTCTTTGATGAAATACCTTATGGTATTCCTTTAGATCATGTTTCTATGAATGGAAAGCTCTATTTCCATTCATCTAAAATAGGCTATAAGATCAAAGGGGTAGGAAAACAGGTCAGTTATACTGTGGTAGAGGATTGTGGTATTAATGAAGAGAAGACAACACACAATCATCGTTCAGTATATATATTAGGTATATTAGAAGAAGTAAATAATAAAGAAACAAAGAAAGATGTATTAAATACATTAGTTCATACACTTTGTCCTACACAGAAGGTAGATATTACAGAACAAATGGTAGATAATGTGAATATCTTAGAAATAGATATACAGTATATGATAGGAAAGGAACATATAAGATGAAGAAGATTGGATTTATTGGTTTAGGGATCATGGGTTTACCTATGGCAGGTCATTTAATGGATGCAGGATATGAAATGCATATTTATGCAAGACATCCAGAAAAGGTGACATCTTTAGTAGAGAAGGGTGCTACACTTCATTCTACTATTCATGATTGTGTGAAAGATGTAGACGTAGTGATGACTATTGTAGGTTTTCCACAGGATGTAGAAGAAGTTTATTTTAATGACAACAACATTCTTGATTCAGTAAAAGAAGGGACATATTTGATTGATATGACAACGACATCACCTACACTTGATCAAAGAATATATGAAGAAGGTAAGAAGAGAAATCTACATGTATTAGATGCACCAGTGACTGGTGGAGATACAGGCGCAAAGAATGCGACTCTTTCTATTCTAGTAGGAGGAGATAAAGAAGATTATGAAGCATGTCTTCCTTTATTTAAAGCTATGGGGACTAATATTAATTATCAGGGTCCTAGTGGTTCAGGACAGCATGCCAAGATGGCCAATCAGATCATGATTGCAGGGGCATTATCTGGTGTATGTGAAGCTCTAACATATGCATCAAGTAAAGGGTTAGATTTAGATGTTTTATTAAAGTCTGTGTCTACTGGTGCTGCAGGTTCTCATCAGTTAGATGCATTTGGCCCTAAGATCTTAAAAGATGATTATCAGCCAGGATTCTTTATGAAACACTTTATTAAAGATATGAAGCTAGCAGATGAAGAAGCTAAAGAATCAGATATAACACTTAATGTATTAGAAACAGTATTAAGAAACTATCAGGAACTAGAAAAAGAAGGCTATGGTGACTTAGGTACACAAGCCTTAATCAAGTATTATAAAAAGCCCTAAGAGAGGGCTTTAAGCAACTCAGTCTTAGAAGCAGGGGTAAATCCCTGGATCATTTCTTTTGATCCTCCACCTTTGCTTCTAAGGCTTTTTAATTGTGTTAATATATCCAATGCATTATTCGTAGAACCTATGACATAACGATAACCTTTCTCATCATTTCCTACAAATACACCACCTGTACCATAAACATTAACGAGATGATTAGTCACTTCTCTTTGATTCACAGGGAGACAGTCTTCCACAAATAAATAAGCATTTTCACATAAAGAAAGCATATGTTCTTTTTCTAGTTGTGTATATTTCACTTCTAAAGCTGTTTTTTCTTCATACATCTTATTCACTTGTTTTACAAGTGTATGATTATTGGAAGAGAAAAGATGATAAAGTGATTCAAGATGATCAAAATCATCCTTGAAACGATGATAAGCACGTTCACCAAATAAGAATATAAAACGTGTCCCTCTCGTTGTATGAATCACTTTGATGATCTTGAATACCCCTAATTCACCTGTTCTTTTTACATGAGGCGCACAACATGCACATATATCATAATCTTTGATCTCTACAATACGTACTTTACCTTCAATCTCTTTCTTAGAACGATAAGAAATACTCTCTAAATCATCAGGATAGAAACAATGAACTTCTTTATTTTCATAGATGGCCTGATTCACTTTCTCTTCTATTGAATCAATATCCTTGATATCACCATCATATTCTACTTGTCCTTCTTCACTATTGAGATGGAAACTCACATTATCATAACCATATAAACTATGCACAATACCAGAAAGAAGATGTTCTCCTGTATGATTCTGCATAAAAGAATAGCGTCTCTTCCAGTCAATATGACCTTCTATTGTATCTCCTATATGTAAGTTATGCTTCTTTACATAGTGAATAATCATATCATCTTTAATCTGTACATCCTTAACAGGAATATCATTAATAGTCCCTAGATCACATTCCTGACCACCTTCCTCAGGAAAGAAAAGTGTTTGGTTAAGAATGATTTCATTTTGATTTACTTCTACTACTGTTGCCTTGAAATCTGTACTATAAGGCATTTCATCATATAATTTTATTGTTTTCATATACTTATCACCTTCATTATTCTAACATAAATACTTGACCGAGAGGTACTACCGGGTGATAAAGTGTTTTCATAATATGTGAGTTATGAAGCATAAACAATAAAATGTGTTAGAATAACACAGGAAAAGAAGGGAGAAATTATTGTGGATAAAAAGAAAACATCAGTCAATATGCTGGAAGGTTCAATATTTAAGAGTTTAGTTATCTTTATGATTCCAATTCTTATATCAAACATCTTCCAGCAGTTCTATAACACAATGGACACAGCCATTGTAGGAAATACTTTAGGAATGACATCACTTTCTGCGATTGGTTCATGTGCAGCTGTTTATGACCTATTAGTAGGTTTTGCGTTAGGTATTGGGAATGGTTTATCCATTGTCACTGCAAGAAGCTATGGTTCAGGAGATGAAGAACTCTTAAAGAAATCAGTCGCAGCCAGCTTTGTGATTGGTATTGTATCTTCTGTTGTGATTACTATTATCGCATCTATGGGAATTAAACCATTACTTATTGCGATTAATGTATCACCAGATCTACTTAATGAAGCTTATAGCTATATTATTGTGATTATACAATTCTTAGTCGTTATGTTTGCGTATAACTTATGTGCAGGCTTATTACGTGCGATAGGGAATAGTCTCATGCCTTTAATCTTCTTAATCATATCATCTGTATTAAATATTGGTTTAGACTTATTCTTTATTACACAGCTTCATATGGGTGTAAGAGGTGCAGCTGTTGCGACAGTCATTGCCCAGGGTGTATCAGTTGTATTCTGTCTCATCTATATCTTTAAGAATGTTCCATTACTCGTACCAGAAAAGAGACATTTTAAATTTGATGCAGACCTATATAAAGAACTATTAGGCCAGGGATACTCTATGGCTATTATGAGTGCTATTGTGAATGCAGGTTCAGTTATCTTACAATCAGGTATCAATGGTTTAGGAAGCAAACAGATCATTGCAGGTCATACATCTGCAAGAAAACTTTATATGTTCTTTAATATGCCTTTCACAGCTATGGGTCAGGCAACCAGTACATTTGTATCTCAAAATAGAGGTGCAGGAAACCCATCACGTATCCGTAAAGGTATGAAAGAAATGTATATCTATGATGTTGTCGTTGCCGCAATTGTCACAGTCATACTATTATTCACTGCACCTACACTTGTAAAATGGATATCAGGTACATCAGACCATACAGTCTTATACAATGGTTCACTTTACTTACGCATTGTTGCACCTAACTATGCAGTATTAGGTGTTCTTATGCAGACAAGATTTGCATTACAGGGTATTGGACAGAAGATGTTACCACTTGTATCTAGTGTTATTGAATTAGTCGGTAAGATCATCTTCGTATTCGCACTTATTCCAGTCTTTAAATATATGGCTGTCATCTTCTGTGAACCAGTCATCTGGGTTGTTATGACAATCTATCTATTAATTGTATTCTGGAGAGATCCATTCATTAAAGAGGCTTAGTCCTCTTTTTTTAAATACCTATTTAGAAATAATTCTAAATAGGTATTGTATTTCTTTATACTTGATGTATAATCTATTTAGAAAGTTATCTAAATAGGTGGTGAACATATGTTTGAGAAGACGTTTAAAGCACTCAGTGCACCAGTAAGAAGAGATATTCTGAATTTATTAAAGAAAGGTAGGATGTCTGCAGGAGATATAGCTGCACAATTTGATATGACGCAGGCCACTGTCTCATATCATTTATCGATATTAAAATCTGCAGACTTAATCAGAGAAGAAAAAGATAAGAATTATATTTATTATGAAATTAATGCGACTGTATTTGAGGAAATGTTGTTGTATTTTAAGTCTTTCTTAGGAGGAGAAGATGATGTTGAAGAATAAATGGGTTAAATTTAGTTTAGTATTATTTCTGTTGCCACTTGTATGTATATTAGTGACTTATAATAAGTTACCTGCACAAGTCGCAACACACTTTGATATCCATGGAACACCTGATGGGTATATGGATAAGTTCTTAGGTTTATATGGTGTATGGGGCTTTATGTTAGTGCTTCATATTTTCTGTGCCTTTATGACATTTAAGGATCCTAAAAAGAGTAATATACCAGAAGTAGGATTAAGAATTATATTAATGATTTGTCCTGTCATGTGTTTGATGGTGACTCTACTTATTATTACATATAGTCTAGGCTATCGTTTTGATATGACATTTATTATGAATATAGTAATAGGCTTCATCTTTATTATTATAGGTAATTACTTACCTAAAATAAAAAGAAACTATACTATAGGTATTCGTATTTCATGGACATTAAATAGTGATGAGAACTGGTCACGTACACATAGATTTTCAGGTTATGTGTTTGTATTAACTGGAATGTTGTATATTATCTTTAGTATGTTAGGCTATATGTTTATTGGTATAGGAATTCTATTTATATCTAGTTTACTATGTTTTGGATATAGCTATAGCTTATACAGAAAAGGGATTTAGTGGATTACCACTAAATCTTTTTTTAATAGCATTTTCTAAAACTGCAAATTGGTGCATAAAATACAAAAGTAGTGTATAGTAAGGAATGGGTAGGGGAATAGCTCATACCAAAATCCGATTTCCTTACCATGATCACCGAAGGTGATCTTTTTTTTATTTTTAAACAGAAATAATGAGAAATTTATCAAAAAAAATAGAAAAATTTAGTAAGTGCCTCTAAAAAGGCGCTGTCGGAGGGGTAACTGTTAATATATTTATTTAAAAGAGTTATAATAAAGGAGTAAATAAATTCAAGTGTTGATAGTGAAAAAGACAAATAAAAAATGCTACCGAAGTAGCATTTTATACGTCATCTAAATGACAATCGGGTAAACCCGCATTTAAGCATAAGCTTTATTTTAACTCGTTGTGTTATTTTGAACTGTATCAAAACTATTTGTTTCGACACTATTAGCATAATCACTTTTTAGGAGGATGTCAAGGTATGAGCCAAAATATTGTTGATTATTGTATTGGACTTGATTTAGGAACAGGGTCTGTAGGATGGGCCGTTGTGGACATGAATCATAGACTTATGAAAAGAAACGGAAAGCATCTATGGGGATCTAGACTATTTAGTAATGCAGAAACAGCAGCTAAAAGAAGAACTAGTAGATCAACTCGTAGAAGATACAATAAGAGAAGAGAAAGAATCAGATTATTAAGAGCTATTTTACAGGATATGGTTTTAGAGAATGATCCAACTTTTTTTATTAGACTAGAGCACACTTCTTTTTTAGATGAAGAAGACAAAGCTAATTATTTAGGAGCAGATTATAAGGATAATTATAATTTGTTTATTGATGAAGATTTTAATGATTATACTTATTATCATAAGTATCCTACTATTTATCACTTAAGAAAGGCGTTGTGTGAATCAACTGAAAAAGCTGATCCAAGACTTATCTATTTAGCACTGCACCATATTGTGAAATATAGAGGGAATTTCTTATATGAAGGACAGAAATTCAATGTGGATGCATCTAATATGGAAGATAAGTTATCAGATGTATTTGTTCAATTTGCAGATTTTAACAATATTCCTTATGAGGATGATGAAAAGAAGGATTTAGAAATATTAGATATACTAAAGAAAACTGTATCAAAGAAAGACAAGATTGATGAGATTATGGCTTTAATCGCCCCAAAAAGCGTTTATAAGAATGCTTACAAAGCATTAGTGACTGGTATTGTTGGAAATAAAATGAATGTTACTAAGATGATTTTGTGTGAATCTATTACGCGAGATGGTGAAGATATTAAACTTAAATTTTCTGAGGCTAATTATGATGATCAATTTAGTGAAGTCGAAAATGATTTGGGGGAATATGTAGAGTTTATTGATTCCTTGCATAATATCTATAGCTGGGTTCAATTACAAAAAATAATGGGTTCAGCACACACTGATAATCCATCTATCTCTGAGGCGATGGTTGCTCGTTATGATAAACATCATGATGATTTGAAGTTATTAAAGGATTGTATTAAGAATAATGTTCCTAAGAAATATTTTGATATGTTCAGAAATGACAGTGAGAAATTGAAGGGATATTATAATTACATTAATCGTCCATCTAAAGCGCCTGTAGATGAGTTCTATAAATATATTAAGAAATGTATTGAGAAGGTTGATACACCAGAAGCAAAACAAATTCGAGATGATATTGAACTAGAAAACTTCTTGTTAAAACAGAACTCACGTACTAACGGAGCAGTTCCTTATCAGATGCAGCTTGATGAAATGATTAAGATTATTGATAATCAATCAAATTACTATCCAGTATTAAAAGAAAAGAGAGACCAATTATTATCTATTTTAACGTTTAGAATTCCTTACTATTTTGGACCATTAAACGAAAATAGTGAACATGCATGGATAAAGCGTTTAGAAGGTAAAGAAAACCAGAGAATACTACCTTGGAACTATCAGGATGTTGTGGATGTGGATGCAACTGCTGAAGGATTCATTAAGGAAATGACTAACTATTGTACGTATTTTCCAGATGAAGAAGTTCTTCCTAAGAACTCACTCATAGTATCTAAATACGAGGTTTATAATGAGCTAAACAAAATAAGGGTTAATGATAGACTTTTAGAAATAGATGCTAAGAATGCGATAATTAGAGAACTCTTTATGAAATATAAATCAGTTACTGAAAAAAAGTTAAAGAAATGGCTAGTAAACAATCAGTACTGTAATGAAGATGCAGAAATAAGAGGATTTCAAAAGAAAGAAAAATTTTCAACATCGTTAACTCCTTGGATTGATTTCACAAAGATTTTTGGTAAGATTGACCATACTAATTTTGCACTAATTGAAAAAATCATTTATGATTTGACTATATTTACTGATAAGAAAATAATGAGACGTAGATTGAAAAAACTATATGGTTTCTCCGATGATATTACTAATCAGATTATGAAGTTGAAATATAAATCATGGTCAAGATTATCAGAAAAGCTACTTAATGGTATAACTGCAGATAATAGATTTGGAAGTAGTGTTACAGTTTTAGATGTTTTAGAAATGTCTCATTTGAATTTGATGGAAATCATTAATGATAAGAATTTGGGTTATTTAGAACAGATTGAAGAATCTTATGTTAAGCCTAAAGACGGTAAATTCACATATAAAGAAGTCGCTGAACTAGCTGGTTCACCTGCTTTAAAAAAGGGTATTTGGCAATCCCTTCAGATAGTGGAAGAAATTACAAAAGTAATGCAGTGTGGACCTAAGTATATTTATATTGAATTTGAAAGATCAGAAAAGGAAAAAGAAAGAACAAAAACTCAGGTTGAACAGTTAAAGGAATTATATAAAGATTTAGATAAGCAAATTAAAGAAGATGAAAAGTACAGACATGTATTTGAAGAATTAAATAATTTTGATAAATCGAAAAAACTTGATTCGGACAGAGTGTATCTCTATTTTACGCAACTAGGAAAATGTATGTATTCTAAAGAACCATTGCACTTAGATGAGCTGTCATCATATGAAATTGATCATATTCGTCCTAAGTCTTTAGTGGCAGATGATAGTTTAGATAATAGAGTATTGGTGAAGTCTAAAGAGAATCAAAGAAAATTAGATGATGCAGTTATTCCATCTGATATTCGTATGAAGATGTTTTCATTTTGGAAACTTTTATACGACAAAAAATTAATTACTCCTAAAAAATACTATGCATTAATAAAAAGTGAAATTACAGAGAGAGATAAGGAAAAATTTACTAATCGACAGTTGGTAGAAACTAGACAGATTACTAAAAGAGTTACTCAAATAATTAGAGACCATTATTCAACAACGGTTGCTGCTATTCGTGCTGAATTACCACATTCTTTTAGAAAGAAATATGGCATCTATAAGAATAGAGATATTAATGACTATCATCATGCACATGATGCTTATATTGTTGCATTAATTGGTGGATTTATGCGTGATAGATATCCAAAGATTCATGACTCAGATGCTGTTTATTCTGAATATATGAAAGCATTAAAGAAGGATGAAAAGAATCAAAAGAAGTGGAATGGTGGTTTGATTATTAATAGTATGAAATATCCTTATGAAGTTGATGGAAAACAAGTATGGGATCCTAATTTTATAGGTGAGATTAAGAAGTATTTCTATTATAAGGATTGTTACTGTACGACTAAAGTTGAACAAAAGAGTGGGAAACTGTTTGATATAAATATTATTTCAATGAATAACACTAACGGAAAGCCAAAAATTCCAGCTAATAAGTATCGTGCGAATATCAATAAATATGGCGGATTTAGTGGTATACAGTATGTTATTGTTGCGATAGAAGGAAATAAGCAATTGAAAAAGAAAACAGAAAAGGTTAGAAAATTGAGTGGAATTCCTCTATATATGAAAGATGCAAGTGTTCAAGAAAAAGTGGCATATTTAGAAAAGGAAGAAAAATTATTAGATGTCAAAATTATTAGAGATAATATTCCATTGAATCAGTTGGTTATTATTAATGGTGGCGAATATTTGCTGACAGCACCGGGAGAATGTGTAAATGCAAGACAACTAGTTTTGACTGAAAAGCAATGTGAATTAATAAATAGAATTTATTTTGCGATAGGTAAAAATGATTATGCATCATTGAATGATCAGGAACTAGGGAATTTATATGTTGAATTAGCAGAGAAAATGGAACTGTTATACCCTTATTACGCAAATCTGTCAAAAAAGTTTATAACTATGTCAGAAGAATTTTCAAACGAATCACTTGAACACAAATCTGATATCATAAAGAAGATGCTGAAGATTATGCATAGAGGACCTGGTAGAGAAAAATTAGTTTATGATAATTATAAATTATCAAATGAAGCAGGTAGATTAGAAAATAAGACTTTCTATTTAGACGACATAGAATTTGTTTCTCAGTCACCAACAGGAATATATTTTAAGAAATACAAATTATGAGTTGGCGAACTGTAGTTATAGACAGCAGATCAAAACTTACTTATAAGAATGGGTATCTAATAGTAAGAAGTGATGAAGTACATATGATTCACTTATCTGAAATAAATACTATTCTTATAAGTAGTACTGCTGTTGCCATTACTTCCTACTTAGTAAATGAATTACTAAGTAGGAAGATTAAAATTGTATTTTGTGATGAAAAAAGAAATCCTGTAGGTGAAGTAGTACCATATTATGGGTGTCATAATTCCAGTAAAAGAGTACGCCAACAAATAAACTGGGATTATGATTATGCCAAAGAGGTTTGGACTGCAATAATCAAAGAAAAGGTTAAGAACCAAGCTAAACTATTAGAGAATTATGATGAAGATGGATCAAAGAAACTATATAAATATGTTGATCAAATTAGATTATTTGATTCAACTAATAGAGAAGGGCATGCAGCTAAAGTATATTTTGATGACTTGTTTGGCGTAGATTTTACAAGAACATCAAAGAGTGATATCAATGCATCATTGAATTATGGATATTCAGTATTGTTATCACAATTTAATAAAGAACTTGTGTTAAATGGGTATTTAACACAGTTAGGAATAAAGCATTGTAATGAATTTAATCCATTTAATTTATCATCTGACTTAATGGAACCATTTAGACCATTAGTAGATAAAATAGTCAGAGAAAACTGTGATGAGATATTTGATGGTTCTATGAGGCTTAAATTAGTGGATGTGTTAAATCATAAAGTTAGAATAAAGAACAGTAATCAGTATGTTTCTAATGCGATATCTATATATGTAAAAAGTGTGATTAAGGCAATTGAAAAGAAAGATATCAGCTATCTAGAGTTTTTTGAATATGAGTTATAGATATATGAGGATTATTGTATTTTTTGATTTGCCCACACTTACATATAAGGATCAGAAAGAATATAGATTGTTTAGAAAGTTGCTTATTAATGATGGATTTGTGATGATGCAGGAGAGTGTTTATTGTAAATTGGCTTTGAATAACTCTATAGTGAAAGCACAAGTAAAAAGAATTAGAGATAATAAACCTAGTGCTGGAGATGTAGAAGTTCTTATCATTACAGAAAAACAATTTGCATCAATAGAATATATTTGTGGTAGTAAACAGACTCTTAAAGAGGATAGCGAAGAAAGGTTGATAGTTCTATGAAATTAAGAATTATGGGCTTTGAAGAAATAGATTTTAATGATCAGGATGATACTATACTGATTATTAAGAATCATAAGTTTTATGCACATATTTTGAATTTGTTGTCATCTATACTATATGACAAGAATAAGTCCACAGAACTGTTGATTGTTGATGGAGAGAAGAATATTACTACCAATGTATTATTGATAACAGATCTTTATAGAATAGATTTTAATGATAAGAATCTGTTAAAAGAAATCTATGCACAAATAAGCAAGAATATTACTTCTGATGAAGAAAAATGCATGAGATATCAAAAGTTAGCTGATGATCTTAATGCTATGTTAGAAGATGAACTAGAAGATTACAATCTAGAGTTTGACTATAAAAATGATTTAACTATTGAAAACTATTTAAAGGCAGTGTCTTTGAAGATATCAAGAAAAGCAGAAGAAAAGCTTTATGATAGACTAATGAATTATGTAGAGCTAGTTACTGAGCTGGTAAAGAAGCCGGTGCTAGTTCTATATAATTGTCTTGATTATTTAGATGATGAAGAGTTAATGGAATTAACCAAGTATAAGAACTATAAGCATCTTCATTTGTTGTTTATAGAGAATAAAAGTAGGGAAGTTGATTCTATTACTTTTAGAAAATATATAATAGATGAAGATTTATGTGAAGATTATGATAAAATAGAAGAGGTTCAAAGTGACTAGGGAGTCGTGATCTTGAAAAGAACTCTAGCTTTCAAATGGAAAAATCTATCAGACTTTTGAATTTGAGGTTTTAGAGATGTGTTATTTTGAACTGCATTAAAACAGAAGTTTTAAAGAAGGCATTGAATAATGCGTTTTAGAGATGTGTTATTTTGAACTGCATTAAAACTCAAAATCGTTCTTATAATGTTTGTAAAACGTTTTAGAGATGTGTTATTTTGAACTGCATTAAAACCCTTCCTCTCATCAACATGGTGAGAATGGCGTTTTAGAGATGTGTTATTTTGAACTGCATTAAAACCGACCACGAAAAAAGAATTTCACATCTAGAGTTTTAGAGATGTGTTATTTTGAACTGCATTAAAACAACGGCACAGCATATCGCAAGCAGTGCAGAGTTTTAGAGATGTGTTATTTTGAACTGCATTAAAACTGTTCTAATTGGTGTTAGTTCTATATCCTAGTTTTAGAGATGTGTTATTTTGAACTGCATTAAAACTGGTCATATCCCTGAACGACGAGATCCAGTGTTTTAGAGATGTGTTATTTTGAACTGCATTAAAACTAATGCAAATCCACAATCCCTGTCACTGCAGTTTTAGAGATGTGTTATTTTGAACTGCATTAAAACTCTTGAGATTGAAACACGGAGTAAACCACATGTTTTAGAGATGTGTTATTTTGAACTGCATTAAAACAACATTAAATACTGTAGGTATATAACATTTGTTTTAGAGATGTGTTATTTTGAACTGCATTAAAACAAATCTAAAAATAGATGATGTCATAATGATGTTTTAGAGATGTGTTATTTTGAACTGCATTAAAACAGAAAGAAATTCTTGATGCTATGCAGAAGTAGTTTTAGAGATGTGTTATTTTGAACTGCATTAAAACAGTAGTTGAAGACATCAAGACAGACTTAGAGTTTTAGAGATGTGTTATTTTGAACTGCATTAAAACTATCTTTTTCCATGCTACCATACTACCATAGTTTTAGAGATGTGTTATTTTGAACTGCATTAAAACAATGGTATGATAAGCATATATACAACGGCAGTTTTAGAGATGTGTTATTTTGAACTGCATTAAAACCAAGGGTTGTAGAAGACTTAAATAACATTTGTTTTAGAGATGTGTTATTTTGAACTGCATTAAAACGAAACATTGGTTATCTTGCTAAATGCGTGCGTTTTAGAGATGTGTTATTTTGAACTGCATTAAAACAACGCTCAAGAAGTGAAGCAGAAACCAATAGTTTTAGAGATGTGTTATTTTGAACTGCATTAAAACAAAGGAAAATGTTAGGTTTCTAAACAGCCTGTTTTAGAGATGTGTTATTTTGAACTGCATTAAAACCAAAAGCCATTGAAGAAAAGATGGAAGACTGTTTTAGAGATGTGTTATTTTGAACTGCATTAAAACTCAGATTTAATGAAACACTTAAACTAGTTGGTTTTAGAGATGTGTTATTTTGAACTGCATTAAAACGGAAACCAGCCTTTTCAATCAGAAGACTTGGTTTTAGAGATGTGTTATTTTGAACTGCATTAAAACTAACGAGGTCACTGTAATCTATGACTATATGGTTTTAGAGATGTGTTATTTTGAACTGCATTAAAACCAGCGAACCATTGGACACCGATGGCGATGCAGTTTTAGAGATGTGTTATTTTGAACTGCATTAAAACTCAAAGCGTTAGAAGAATATTGTGATAACTTGTTTTAGAGATGTGTTATTTTGAACTGCATTAAAACCCCTTTATGGAGTACCTCACATAATCCATCGTTTTAGAGATGTGTTATTTTGAACTGCATTAAAACTTTTTGACAAATTTGGTTAACTGTCCTACAGCTTTAGAGATATGTTATTTTGAACTGCATTAAAACACAGCAGAACTTGTAAAAGCGTGGAATCTCCGTTTTAGAGATGTGGTATTATGAATCTAATTCTTATTTATTGAGTATGATAATTTATGAGTTTAATGCTATAGTGATGCAATATCAGTTACTTGAATTGAGTTGTTTTCCTCTTGAATTTATCCACTTTTTGATTTCTTGAAATACATAAATCAATCAGTATAATAATTATAGAAAAGGGGGTAAACAATTATGAAACTATCCGAATTTCATGCATTTAAACGCAAACTTAGTGAACTATATCTTAACGTAAAAGACAGTAGTATGTACAAACAACTTTTCAGCAACATTAAGGCGTTAGACTGCTTCGAAACCTATTGTTTAGGAATAAGTTATCAAATCGTTTCTCACAGTACCCTTTCAAGAGAACATCAAATTAAACTATTGGATGAATTCTATCAGGAAGCACACATACCCTTTGATCCAGAAGAAGTATATACTATGATGGAAAACGGACCTTATACTATAGAGGATAACCCTGTATGGTATGGAATAGATGCTATGACATCTAATCGTCCTGGTTCTGTTAACTTTTGTCTCTATTATTCACTTATGACAGGTATGATATCTGAACAAGATGGAATTAATTACTACAACGATTTAACAAAACTCCTAAGCAGTTTCCTACATTCGTTTGGTCATCATACAGATGCGTATGTTGATGAATATATTGCTGAAACAGAACAATATACAACTACTATGGCTGCCCAATTTGTCGAGCATTGTCAAAAAGAATACATGAAGGCATCAAAAAAAGTAAACTAAGCGCAAAAAAAAGACGGTAATTTAAAATAACTAGGGGTTTCCTAAATTTTAATTATCACGTAGTATGGGGTGAGATTCACCCCATACTTTTTTATGTTCTAGAAGTCTATTTCAGAAATATCTAAATCTAACGATGAGTCTTCATCGTTATT